>Ga0194129_10001177_pt1 | contig 44516 bp, 48 predicted proteins | sample TA2KigCa35mmetaG_FD_150862 | JGI IMG/M metagenome (GOLD analysis project Ga0194129, IMG submission 150862) | Freshwater microbial communities from Lake Tanganyika, Tanzania - TA2015038 Kigoma Deep Cast 35m | ecosystem: Environmental > Aquatic > Freshwater > Lake | place: Tanzania: Lake...
AGAAGTTAGACCTCAAGAAGTTAGACCTCAAGAAGTTAGACCTCAAGAAGTTAGACCCCTAGAAGTTAGACCTCAAGAAGTTAGACCTCAAGAAGTTAGACCCCAAGAAGGTAGACCACAATCTAACCCCACAAAATCATTGAATAAAGCTTTCGGTGGAAGTATCAATCGTAATTCTAAGAAAAAAAAATCAGTAAAACTATATTATTGAAAAAAGTAAAGTATAATTTTAATAATATATTTATAAATCTTGAACAAATTGGCGAAAATTTATATTATTTGCTAACAAATAATAAATAATAGGAACTAATTTACCTAAATATTGTTTTTTTAAATTAACAATAGTAGATTTGTTTCCCACAATTTCAACATTTTTCAGTGATAATAAATTATTCCAGTCATTACGCAAATTTGATAATTCACGTGTCAATTCAATAGATGTTGTTTTAAAAATGTTTTCAAGCTCAATTATATGATCTACACTATCTTCATACAACAAATTATGAAATATATATTCACATAATTTATTTTTTAATTTTAGATCTAACGATGATATAAGATTATTCATTATGAATATTCTTATTTTTATTTATTTAAATATTTATAAAATTATTTTTATTTATGATTATAATGTTATAATATTAAATATAATGGATACTGAACTGTATAGTATTGATAAACTTGTATCTATTGATAACAATAGTCTTGATAAAGAAATAGGTGAAGAATTATTTATTGATAATCTAAGTGATCAGTCTTTTAGTATTCCTATAAATAATATAAATATTTCTAATGAAAATAAAGAAGATTCTGAAAATGATATAAATATTAATCATGAAAACAACCTAGATTGCGAAAATGATATAAATTTATATAGTTTAGGTAATATTTTATCAGATATAGATATCAATAATGTAATAGACCAATTAAATATTCAAAATATAAATTCTATAAATATAAATGAAGACATACAAATAGAAAATAATGTAATTGATATGGATCTAATTAATAATACAACAAAGACTGATCCCACCGATGTAAAAATAGAAAATGACATTATAGAAATAAATTTAAATAGTAATGAGGGAACAGATAAAAATAGTAATGATATTAATAATCAAACAGATGTATCGCTAGAAGTAAGTGATACATATAATAATCTACCTGAAATCAATTTAGAAATGCTAATGAGAAAAACTGAAAGTAATATTAATCATAAATCATTGGATCAAGAATTAGATTCAAAGTTGACTAATTTAGAAAATAATAATCAAAAATTAGAAGAGGAATATAGTCAAGATATAAATGAAAGAATGATTCATAATCATGGTTTTATTGAACAAGAAACATTTGAGAATAAAATAAATTTAGATTCAGAATTTAATATAAGTAAAGAATTAACACTTGCACATAATTTAGAATTTACTAATTCAAATGATGATATTACTACTATACAAAATTTAAGTAATCATAATATAGAAATTAATAATTTGAATAATGATAAATATCTCATTGAAGGAACACAATTCATTAATGGAACTATAGAAAATTCTTATATTTTTGGCAGCACTTTGTCAAATGTAATTCTTGAAGGAAAAATTAAAAACATAAATAAAATAGATTATTCAAACATGTTATTTAATGGAAAAATAAGCACTGTAATGGCTGGTTTAAAAATTGAGGCATATCAATGCGTTGAATGTTATGTACAAAATAGTAATTTATATGTTAGACCCACAGATCCTATGTCTTCTAGTCCATTTTTTGGTATCGCTCAAAATTCGGTCATTGAAGGAGGTATTGTTGAAGTATTAACAGAAGGTATATCATATGTAAATGTCAAAAATACTATAGAATTACCTATACTTAAGAGAGTAACTAATCAAATAATTTTTGCTAGTGATAATAAAAACAATGTATTTAAGCAAAATTTCAATTTAAATATAGAAAAAGATGATTTACTAGTATTAACTGGCACTTTAAATGATATACTTATTGGACCTTCTACAAAATATTATCAATTTAATAATTCAAATATAAATGGTTCATTATCATTATATAAATCAATTCAAATTAATTTTCAAACAGTTTCGTATGCTTTAAATAATACACTATTACTATCACATAATAAAAAAAAAATGATTAAAAATAATGAATTTATTACAGTATTAGATGTTGATTCATCTGGAAGAGTGATTGGCTTATTAAATTAGATATATATTATGTGATTGTGCTTTTTTATATATATGTATTTTCCATTCTGCAGTATTGATTTTTTCAATGCCATAAAATTATTATATTTGTTTCGAGAAACATATATTAGCAAATATTTTTTTGAAAATTATTCAAATTTAACAATAAATACTAATATAAATGATTTATTATATCAAAAAGCTGATAATCAAACAGCATAGGATATAAAGAAACAGTCTTTTAAATGCAATGTAACTCAAAAAATTAACACATATATAATAATATACATTTATCAATAGAATTTTTATGATCACTGGATTATACTAGCATATCTTCTTCTTTGATAATTTTTCTGAGAGAAAATTGCGTTCCAACGTTTATGCTTACAATAATTAATTATATTAATACTTGTATTCATTTTTTAATAAATAAATTTCATATTGAAGAACACGCATATAAGGTATATACACTTGTTTATTCATTAATAATATCTTTAATACACGATTTGATTAAATATATACTAATATAATCAAATACAAAATATGTTGATGCGGAAACAAAAGAAAGAGAAACAATGGCACTTATTAAATCTGTAATTTCAGTGCCAATAGGGGAGGTAGAATCATTTGAATCAACTAAAACAGTGCCTATCAAACTACAAAAGCAAAATGAAGATACATTTACTATAGAACAAATATAAGATATTATAGGTATATGCCTGAAAACATAGATATATTTTACAAAAATTTAATTGATTTTCTAAAACGCTTGGATAATTTTATAAATTATATATGTGTTAGTATATTTTATAAGTCAAAACAAGACGGTAGATTACGCAAATCAATTCATAAAAAAAATAAAATAGTAAAATCTCGTAAATATAAATAGTTTTTAACATAAAATAATTTTTTTTTTTCATTATTATTTGTATAATGCTAAATACTTATTAAATAACATATTTAAATTTTTATTTAAAATAAATAAAAATTTATTTATATATAATGAAAAAAGAAGTATATTGGATAAGACATGGTGAGTCAATTGCCAACATAGATCAACATTTACATATGTTATATTTTAATCCAGAATTATCTCAAAAAGGCGAGGGACAAATGGTTTCTTGTGGAGATAGACTATTTGATAAAGATATTCAGATTATATTATGCAGTCCATTAAAAAGATCAATAGATAGTGCGAATATAATAAAAAAACAGATTATTTCTAAGGGACGCAATCCTCCTATGATACAAATTATTGATACACTTAAAGAATCAGGTATAGGATTAGATAATTTTTTTTTAAAAGAGGAAGATGGTTCATTTTTGTCTGATATAAAAAGGATAATACCGACTAATTTTTTTTATTTTTTTAAAAAAGATTTTGATAAATATATTAATAATTATGATAAGATATTAATTGTTGGGCATCACAATGTAAATAAATCGTATATAAAAGAACTAACAAATTTAGATACGACTATGAATAATGGTGATATATTTATCTTACACATTGGTTTTGATAAACGAATCATATCTTTTGAAGATTATTCAAAAAAACGCATTTTTATATTTAATAAAAAATGACGTTTAATTTAGATTAAAAAAAACACATTAAACTATATATTTAATGTTAAATGATGGAAATACCTTATTTCGAACCATTAGACTTACCAAATGATATTACTATAATATACAACGATGAAAAAAAATACTATCTATTTAAATTAATTGATGAACAAATATATTTTCGCATCTTTTTTGAAAATAATATGATTAAAGGTTTAATAAGTAATAATTTAGGTGTAATTGATACATCTAAACCTGAATATTTCAGTCATGAATTAAATAGTATTGAAAATATAAATGATATATTATGGAAAATATCTAAATCTAATTATGATTTACGAATTGAAAGACTAGAGTGTATCACTCGTCTATATAATATAAAAAATCGTTCCAGTATAAAAAAAATAATTAATTTACTAAAAGATTTTAGTGAGAACATATACTCCGATGATGATAATTAAAAAGTAATATAATAAATATATAATGTTATATTTATTATTTATTTTAATAGCAATACTGTTTTGTTTTTTTTATATCTTATATAGAAAAGAGCCATTAATTATTTTTTTATCAAAATTAAAATTAATTGACTATTTAAAATCAAATAATGATAGATTCTATGATAGACTCAATAAAATTGATCTATATGTTCGGAATATAAAAACTATAGGAGACTATGATAAAATTATAGAAGATTCAGCAGATGAACCAGATAATGACTATAAAGTATTATTAAAAAAGTGTATTGATAAATCAAATATCTTTTTCTTAAATATTAAAGAACCATTTTTTGATAATATTAAATGTTATAATATTCCTTGGAAAATAGGCATAATAAAAGGTAATCAATATGAAGATGGAATGCCACATACTCGTAATGATATCATTATTCTTCCTAAATATAAGGATGATGAAGAAGATTTTTTAACAAAATTATTGATTCATGAAAAAATACATATTTATCAACGATTTTTTCCTGATTTATCTGAATTATATATTAATAATCTAGGATTTAGAAAATATAAAAAAGTTACAGTAGATGATAAATCTAGGGCAAATCCAGATATTAATGAATGGATTTATAAAGATAAACAAGGACAAATATATAAATCTGTTTTTAAAATAAATCCAAAAAAAATAAAAGATGTGATATTTTTTCCTATTAATAAAAGTAGATATGAACATCCATTTGAAAAAATGGCGAATGATATAAGCGATAAATATAATACAAAAAATTGATATTAATATTATTTTAAATTTTTGTAATACAATGATTACAAAATTGAAAACAATATTTAAAAATAAACCAGACCTAATAAATGAAGTTAAATATTATTTTTGTTGTGGTGATGATATATTATCCGTTTATATACACGAAATATTAGAATTAATAAAATATGGAAGATGGGATGTTATTAAAAATATAAGCCAAAATCACCAAAAAAAAATATATATACATAAAATTATAAATTATTGTTGTAGACTTAAAAGGTAATAGTTATTTTTTTTTATTAGATTATAACTTTAATTTTTTCTATATCAATTAATTGATTACGAAAAATAACAATATCAACATAATTATTAAATAAATATGTACTTGTTGGACAATAATATGAAAATTGATGAGTAAGATTATTATTCACTCTAAAATTTACAATAGAAACAAATGAGTTATAAAAATGTGTGCATAAAAATTGATGTGTAGCAGTTCTATTTTTATTGAAAAATTCCATTTCAGCAAAATTATTAACAATATTAGTAAAATTTTTTCTATTCATGAAACCTTTATTCGTGGTAAGTAGAGTGACTCTATTAATATTAGTATTTATTTTAATAAATTTAATAACATTCATTTCTGGTTTTGGCAATTGTTTGGGATAAAATGACTGAGGATCACTATATTGAAAACTACCCAAAAAAACTAAACAGTAAAACATAAATAGTGTTCCCAAGACTACTTTATAAGTAGGAGTTTCATTATTTCTCATTTGTGTAAATTGATTTATCAAATTGAGAGAATTATGTGATGGTTCTAAAAATGGACAATCAACTGTTCTTTTGCTGCGTAATAGCATTATATAATAATATATACAATCTTTTATTTTTTATATCTTTTTTTTTATTACACATAATATTATATTTTTTTATCACATCTATATGATCAAGGTAGTAATTATTATAAATAATAAATAGGTCTATTCAAAAAAAAATTAGGTAAATTGAAAATAGAATAATATCTTTTCATAAATAATTTATAATAAAATTGATATGTATTTAAAAAAACAAATATTAAATCAATTTATGAAATGAACATAGATATATGTTCCTGTTTTAATCCATCTGATAATGATAAATTTATATTAAAACATTGGAAAGATATTGAAGTTTATAATGATTGGATTCATAATGCTAATAAACCTATTTTTCACTTTGTTGATGGACCCCCATTTGTCAGTAGCGACAATTTACATTATGGTCATATTCTTATTAGTCTATTAAAGAGTAGTGTATTGTACTATAAACGAATGGAAGGTTATAATGTATTAAACAAATTAGGTTATGATACACACGGTCTACCTATTGAAATGGTTGTTAATAATTTGTTAGGTGTAAATACACGTCGTGAAGTTTTAGATATGGGTGTTGATAAATATAATCAAAAATGTAAAGAGACAATTAATAATTATGCCAACGCATGGAAACCTACATTTGAAAGTATTGGTAGAATGACTGATGATAATAATTATAAGACTATGGATGCAAATTTTATGGAGACTGTTTGGTGGGTATTCAAACAATTATGGAATAAAGGTTTAGTTTATCGTGGTAAGCAAGTCATGCCTTTTAGCACAAAATGTAATACACCTCTAAGTAATTTTGAAGCTGGACAAAATTACAAAGATGTAGAAGATACAACTGTTTATGTAACATTTAAGATAAAAGATAGTCTAAATTTAGAAGGAGACGAAAAAACACCCACTGGATTATCAGACTTTAATAATTATATTATTGCATGGACTACAACACCTTGGACACTTCCGTCTAATTTAGCATTGTGTGTAAACCCTTATGACCATTATGTAATGATTTTTTCAAAAAAATTAGGTAAAAAATTCATAATTGCTAAAAATTGTATAGAAAAAGTATTTTCAGATTTCTCTATTGACGATAATTATAACTACGAGTATCAAATTTTAGACTGTTTTATAGGTAGTTTTTTAAATAATATAGAATATGAACCATTATATAGATATGATACAAATCTAGATCATGTATTTAAAATTGTGACGGATGATTTTGTCAAATGTTTTCCATTTGACAAAGATAAGTGTCCAGGAAGCGGTGTTGTTCACCTTGCACCTTTATTTGGTGAAGATGATTGGCGTATCTGCAGTTCATCTGGAATTATTGACATGAATAAGATGCCATATCAGCCTATAGATGAAAATGGATTTTGTAATTATATAAATGAAGATAGAAATGAAGCAAAATTTCAAGGTCTATTTTATAAAGATACTAATAAACTTATTATAAAAGATTTAGAAAATCGTGGATTTATTATTAAAAAAGAGCAATATAAACATAGTTATCCTTTCTGCTGGAGAACAGATACACCACTAATCTATCGTGCTACAGATGCTTGGTTTGTTAATGTCAAGTCAATTCAAGATCGGTTAATAGATAATAATAAAAAGATAAATTGGTTTCCTGAAAACATTGGCACTGGTCGTTTTCATAAGTGGTTAGAGAATACGCGAGATTGGTGTATATCAAGAAATAGAATTTTTGGAACACCATTACCTATTTGGATTAGTAGTGATAATGATATTATTGTAATAGGTTCTATTGAGGAATTGAAAAGCTACACAGGAATACAACTTACCGATTTACATATGGAAAATGTAGATAAACTAGAATTTATAAAAGATGGTAAAAAATTTATAAGGGTGACTGAAGTTTTTGATTGCTGGTTTGAAAGTGGTTGTGTTCCATACGGTCAAATACATTATCCGTTTGAAAATGATGATTATTTTAATGATCATAATGAAGCGCTTTGTGATTTTATATGTGAAGGAATTGATCAGACACGCGGTTGGTTTTATACACTTCATGTTTTAGCAACAGCCCTGTTTGATAAACCCGCTTTTAAAAATGTAATCTGTAGTGGTCTTATATTGGCATCTGACGGTAGAAAAATATCTAAAAGATTAGGTAATTTCATTCCACCAAATGAAGTCATATATAAATATGGAGCAGATGTTCTTAGACTCTATATGTTAAAATTACCAGCCACTTATGCTGAAAGTTCAAAATTTAAAGAAGATGATATTATAGCACAAACAAAGACTATTACACAATGGATTAATTCTTTCAAATTTTTGTTAGAACATATTAAAATTTATGAAACATTATTTAATAAAAAATATGTTTATCATAATGTAATAAATGATAATGAATTTGATAATTGGATAATTTCGCGATTACATACTATTATAAAAAATATAAAATTATGTATGAATAAATATGAATTATCACGAATTATTGATTTAATTTATGAATTTATTGAAGATTATACAAATTGGTATCTTAAATTTAATAGATCAAGACTTAAAGGTAGAAATGGCTATAATGATTGTTATCAAAGTCTATGTATATGCGTATATATTACAAATGAGTTTAATAAAGCTATTGCTCCCTTTACACCCTTTTTAAGTGAGACTATATTTATAAATATGAATTATAATGGATTACAGTTTGATAATGGTAAAAGTGTATTACTATTAAATTATTTTAATGATTCACTTACTACAAATTCAATATCGGAAAGACGGTTCGCGTCATTTCAAAAAGTATGTAATATCATACGACACATTCGTAATACGAATGGTCTTAATTCACTTAAAACACCTATTAAAGCTGTAAAAATATATGTCGATAATGAAGTAAATAGAGATGATATTCTAACGATGAACGACTATTTTATGAGCGATGTAGTAAATGTATTGGATACTCAGGTTATAATAAATAATGATTTTAAAAATGAAATTTTAATAGATGCGAAATATGGTAAAAAATATAAAGGAAACTTTAATAAAATTAAAGAAGAATTGTGTAAACTTGATTTGACAGAAATTTATAACAAACAAATAATTAATGTATCTGGTTTTGAAATTCCAATTGAAGAAATTACAATAACAAAAAAATCATCAGTAATAGCCCTACTCAATGAAATATTATATCAAACAGAAGGTTTCACAATATTATTAGACAAATCAAAAGATGATAATGTCAAAGAAAAATTATTTATAAGAACACTTGTATCGCAAACGCAAAAAATAAGAAAAGAAAAAGGTATTCGTCAATGGGAACAACTTAGATTTCACTTTATGATTAATAATTTAAAATGCAGTGCATTATTAAAACAATATATAGAAATAATTAAAAATGATTTAGGTGGATATGAAATTTTAGGCAAACCTGATACAGTTAATCCTATAGTTGAAAGTAATTTTATATATAGTTATGATGATGACGATGATACAATTGTTCAAATATTGATTTATAAAAATTAAATTAAAAATAAATATAAAATATTATTAACCATTAGAGCATCGCATATGATATGTAGTTTGCTTATAAAATCAAATATTTTATTATTTTTACAATCAGAGTTATCTACGAAATATTTATTTGTTTACTTTGTGTGTATTTATAAATAACCTCGATGAGCTTTCAAAACATTTTAAAGGTTAACATTATTTATATATTTTTTGTTATGCATATTATATATAATAATGGAGTTTTTTTTAACAGATAGTGAAAGGCTATCTTACAATGCTACACCAAATAATCTTGATATAGTAAAAGAAACTAAACAAAATACTCTTGAAAAAGAATCTTATGATCTTAACAGTGATCTTATAAATATACGTTCAATACTTAAAGGATATAAATCAATATTAAAAGATAATTTTTCTTGTAATGATAATAATATTTTAAATAAATATTTTAAAATATTTATAAATAACAATATTAAAAAAGATAAAAATTGTATTGGTTTTTTTTACATATTGTCAGATAATGATAAATTAGATATTTTAATTGAAGATAATTTTAATATTAGATTAGATATATATGAAGCATATGAATTATATGGATATCTTGAACAAAATAAATTAAAAAATGAAGAAATAAAATTAAAACCATTAAGAAAACAAAATGAACTTCATAAATTTATATATGAAGCTGGAAATCCTTGCGTTTCAAATGGATTGGGATTTGATTTAGATAAAGTTCATAATATTAATAGTAATATTCAAAAATTATTAGAAACTGATCAATTTAAATTAGTGACCCAAGTTAGTGAACAAAATGAAAAATATGCTGAATTTTTTGAAATTATAGAAGAAGATGACGGCAAACACAGCACAAATCTTAGTAAAAAAAATTATAGAGCCAAGCTTACTCAATCTCTTACAGAAAAATTAACTCCAATAGGTATTATGGTCAATGATATAAAAAAAACTAGAGGTTTTGGTTTATTATATAAATTTATAGCACAAACAAACTCAGAAAAGTGTATATGCCAAGATGAATCTTGTAATCAATTTCATTTAACAACTCATTCGAATGTTCGTACAACATTCACTTTGAATCAATATCCTGGAAGTATACATCTAAAATGTGAATCAACTACAGATTTCCGTAATTCATATATACCTATAGAAGTTTTAATCACTAAAAGTATAGAAAAAATAGGCTATGTTGATGCTGATATGTATCGATTTTATTGTGAGGATTATAAAGGTCCAAGCAATAAATGTTGTACTAATATAACTTATCGATATTCAATTGAATGTTTAAATAGTATGTTTAATAGTATAAATATAGACAGATATATAGAGCAATTAAATTATGCCGATGAAACCTATAAATTAGAAAGGATAAAAGATAGAAAAGAGTTATTACTAAGATTTATAGATGATATATCTAATTGTATCAATCCTAGAAAAAGTAATACAATAAATCATATAAAAGATCTATTAAAAAAACCAATAAATGGTACAAATCTAACAAGATTTATTGATAATGTTCTTCTTCCAATAATAGATTATATAAAAAATCTTATTGCCGAAATAACTGAATTTACTACTTTAGATCCAAGTGCTTCATTAGAACCATTATTTAATACGCAAATTAATAAAAAGCTTCATGCTGAATTTTGGCTAGATATGTTAAAACATTCTAACAATGAATACATATTTTTTAAATATGCTACAAGAGAATATCAAAATTTTGATGTAAAAGTTAATAATGAAACTAAATTAATAGAATATATTCATAAAATAAATCCAATAATAGAACCACAGAATGAACAATTTTACTCAGTTCGTGCAGCAGGGTCTTCTAGACATTATCGTGAATCACTTAGAACTTCTCTTTTAGCAGCTAACCCTACTGCAACTATACCTGATAATTGTGATTTTTTAGAACATTCAAAAGACAAAAAAAGAGTTACTATTAAATATTGTGATTATTGCAAACAATATTTACATAATCAAGAAGAATGTTGTATTATTAATTTATTATCAACAAAATCTATTAATTACAAAGATCTAAATAATATAAAAATAGATAAATCATCTGAATATTTATTACAAATATTTTATCAATTTATTACAATTAGTAATATCATATGTAAAATAATGAGAGGAAAAAAATTTTTATCCTTTAATAGCAGTAATTTAAATAGAATTTTTAATACAATTAAACCTTACGAAAATATAATTAAATTAGTTGCTAGTATAAAAGAAACAAACCATTTAGATGATATAAAAAAAATAATAAATAAAGTAGTACCATTAGGACACAGACCTAATTTGATAGAAAAACTACAAGAATTTTTAAGCGATACCAAAATTAAAGATGAAGTAAAAAAAACAAATATAAATAATATTTTAAAAACGTTTGATAAAAATATCTTGATTGAATATGATACATCTTTTCAAGAATCAATAATTATCAAACCTAAAGGTAGACAGTTATTAGTTAACTATATTACGACAACAATAATGGCCGATGGAGGTAAAAAATTAAACAAAATTAAAAAAAATACTAATTTTAAATCAAGAAAAATATTACATAACTTAAATAAATTAAGTAGCAAAAAAATAAAATCAACAAATAAAAATATTAAAAAAAATTATATAAAAAAACAAAGTAGAAGAATAAAATTAAAAAAAAATTTTTCAAAAAAAAAAACTTAAATTATTATCATATTTCATAACTAAATACATTAATAATGCTTTTATCTGAACATAAAATATATTTGTTTTTTTTAACCGTTAAAGAGTTTTGACTGCTCCAGGAGGTTTCATATATATTTTTTTTCTATAATTATCAATTTATTAAATATTTTCATTAATAACTATATATTAACCATTAAACGTTATGTAGTTTTGTATAAAATTAAATATTTTATTATTTTTACAAGAAAATATTAATAAAATATTTATTTTATTGTTTATTATAGGTATGAAAACGCTTTAAATATTTAACTAATTTTTAATTTTTTTATTAACAAATATATTATTAAAGTGTAAATATATTATTTGTAGTAGTTCATCAAAAAAGTAATGATGAACTACAAGAAATTAAAGAACAAATCACACAAATTAATTAAGAATTAAGTGATATGACCAGCTTGGTTATGTCCTGAGAAAAGTCTGCCTTTGTTCTAGGTTTACAGCACAAAATCAAACTTCAAGTATAGACTGCGAGCTCCCTTAAGTCTAAACGAAAGCATCACAGAAGAACACAAAGTAAAAAATATTAAAAACAATTATTACAAAGCAAAGCACAAGAAATAAATATTAAAAATCAAGAACTATTAAATTAAATAATAATTAATTTAATTTTAATCACATAAAAAGTAAACTCATTATACATATTAAATGAATAATTTATTATTTATAAACTCTATTTTATTTATATTATCGTCAGTCGGTTATTTACTATTTTTTAAATTTTTAGATTATAATTATAATTTAAATAATTTTTGGTTTAATAACGTTCTTACTTGCATTTTATCACCTATATATATATTTAAATTAGTTATAAATTATAAAAATCGCGCTAATTTTAAAAGCACTTTTAAAAATGGATCTTATAAATTTATTTTATATGCTGGATGTCTATATTCTATAGAATCAATATTAGTCTATTATTGTATGATATCACTTTCACTTTTTGATTATATTATTTTTCGTTCATCATTTATTATATGGAATATTCCGATATTCAAATATATTTTTAATCAAAAAATTTCAAAATTCTATACATTAGCAGTTTGTTTGCTTATAATGTCTCAATTAATCATACTTAATTTTAATAATATAGAAATTTATTTTATATTATTTTTTAGTTGTTTAATTAGTAGTATATATAATTGCCTAATGGAATATTCATTAAAATCATATGATATAGACATTTATATATATCATACAATATTTCAATTCGTATATTTTTTTAGTTCTATAGGAGAATCAATGTATTATAGTAATATCCCTATATTTTCTTTAGAATTAACTATAATTTATATATTTATTGCTATTTCTACACAATACTACTGCTATTCTAGATTGTATATTCTTAAAATAGAAAATTCAACTCTGCCAACAAATGTATTATTAGCAGGTTTAGAATTTCTTAGACGTATTATTATAATAATATTTTGTTGTATTTTTTTTAAAGAAAATTTTAATATTTTTTCTGGAATATTATATTTGTTATCGTCTATTATGTTGTTTTTTGATTTTTATTATTCTATAAAAAAACAGACAGCTTATATTGAATTAGAGGAAATTTTATGATTTTAATTTTCTTACGCTTTTTTTAAATATGTCTACAATTGTATCACTGCTTTTATATAATCTATAAAATAATACAGCATTAAGACTTGTTAATAATCCAATTTCTATTACTTCATTACTTGGCTTATACTTTTGAATCACATTATTAGAATATTCAAAACTTTTTTTATAATATACATTAAAGTATTTTGCTGAATATGTAAATAAATTGCGTATATAAAATGTTAATTTATTGATTAAAATAGAAGGTTTATTATTGACTAAATATTTTTCACTTAAAACTATACCCCCAGCACCTAAAGATGATAATATGAATAGTGATTTATGTAAACAAATATAATTATGTGCAACTTGCAAAGACATTTTTTTATATATTATTAATAAGATTTTTTAAAAATATATAAAAAAATTAATTATAGTATTAATAAAATGAATCAATATTATTTATTACAAATATATGGAAATTCTGATTCTATTGAATATTTTAATAAAAATATAAGTAAAGATCAAGCATATGATATTACTACAAAATTTCCAAGTTGGCGTGTTAAAATAATTTTACATAATAATCTAGAATTAAAACTTATAATAAAAAAAATTATAGCTACAGAAACAAAAATAGAATCATTAAAAAACAAAATGAGTCAAGATTGTACTGTATTTTATAAAGATAAAACTAATTTTATAAGCATTACTGATTTAGATGAAGATGATACTCAAGAATATATTTATGAATTAGAGTTAGATGATAAACTTATTCCTGAATCACCAAAAAATATAAAAAAAACAATAGATAATGAAGTAGACAAAATTCCTGAAAATAGATATTTTAATTCAACATATAATCTTATACATACATTATATCATATAAGTGTAATAATATGTATTGGATATATAATAAATTACATACTATAAAAATAATCCAAAATATTCAATACGATCAATTAAATAGTAATAACATTTATGATTTTGTGTAATTTTTAAATATTCTAATTCTAAAGGCAATTCTAAATCACATAACGCATTACGAGAATTTAATATTAAACATTTTAGATTTAAAGGAAGTTTATTGAAAATAAATGATTTGTTACTAAAATTTTCTATTTTTAAATAGTCTAATTTAGTTAAATATATAATATCCAATGTATTATTATTATTTGATAAATTTACTGTTAGTCTGTTTAATGATAATGGTAAATAATTAAAATGATGACTATAATTTATATTTAATACTAATTCTACAAGATTAACCATTAAATTATTTAATAAAATATTATATTTAAAACCCAATTCTATATATTCAATTTTATGTTGTAAAGAATTGATACAATCTATATCATAATTGTAATCATTGCTAAATATTATATATTTTAAATCATTAGGTAATTTACTTATTTTTTGATTAAATTTATTTCCTAAATGTAAATGAGTTATAGAATCAGGAAGATTATCTATTGAATAATCATAACTATCAGGTAAAAATAACTGTTTAAGATTTTTTGGAAAATATATAGCATTATTGTAATGTAAAGAATATTGTAGATATTTTATAGAATCAGGTAAATAATGTATAGAATGATTGAAATAATGATATAATTTTATACCAATAATATTATTTGGTAATTTATCTATATTATTATTAAACATATTTCCAAAAATAATATATTTAAGAGTTTGTGGAAGATTATCAACAGACTGGTCAAATTTTGAACCAAATTTAATATATTCTAAATTTTTTGGTAATGAATTTACTGATTGATTAAATTCATAACCTAAAAAGATATGTGTTATAGTATCTGGTAGACAATCAATAGATTGATTATAATTATTACCAAAAAAAATGTGTGTTATATTTTGTATATTTTGAATCCATTCTATTTCAGGTTTATTAAATTGTCTATGTAATTTGATATGTGTAATTGTATCAGGAAGCTTAGGTATATTATCATTAAAATTTAAATACAAATACTTTATTCTATTTTCAGCTATATAATCAATTTCCTGTTGAGAAAAAGATGTAACTTCGTAAAAATCAATTCCATATATTTCAAAGTCAAAAAAATAATGACTCATATAATATAAATAAATAAAAAATACTTACCTTCTATTTAGATTATTATTGAATATAACTCTTAATAACTACTTCCTTTAGTAGAACTTGCGATTCTGTCGTCTTCAGTAATAATTGGTTCCTTAGAACCACTTGCGGTCCGCATGATTGCCCTTCCTACCGAAGACCACGCTTCTGGGGTGCGTTCTTCGTCATATTGCAATGAGCATGTCTTGTCTACGCCACAACTTTCTGCTGCGTCAATTGCTCCATCTTGACAACCTACATATAATACTTTACGCAAAGGTTCCCCATTTTCATCAAGAAATGTAGTTTTAAATGTATCAATATACTCTTTCACATTTCTAGGATGCCAAATACGATCAGCATTACTATCACCATCCGTGATAAAAATGTACAGAACACGATTTTCTGCTGGAAAATCAAGCTCAAAAGCAACTTTAGCCGCATCATTTAAGGCTGTTCTTCCATCTGGTTGAAATTCGTCATCGGCGATTGGTTTCCAATCACTGATTGGAACATGCTGGTGAACAACACGAATATTACTACTATCTGAAAATGTGATAAATGTAAAATATGTGTTTGGTTTGGGGTCTGTAGTGTCAGCCTCCCAGCGCTTTTTTTCTTGGTCGATCGCCTCGTTAGCACCGGAAACAGTAGCATCTTTGTTATTTTCCATAGAACCACTTGAGTCCAAAATCAAAACTACATCAGTGTCATGATTTTTAAGAGATCCTACATTATTAGTCATTTCTTGATTATTGAATTGAGCCATTGAATTTTCTTGTTGAGTTATCTGTTAAATTTGTTAAAACAAAAGATTTCAATTTTTTTTATCAAAAAGACAACACTAATAAATGAATAATTAGAAAATATAATAATATAAATAATTATGTTTATATAACATATAAAAATGGATATCGGATCTAAAAAAATTAATTTAGAAAAAATTAATAAATTAATAGAAATGTTTGCTGAAGAATTTTTACAAATTGTTAAAGATAATCATCAATTAAAATATAATCAAACAATATCAGTATTTTGGGTTATTTTTAGAATGATGAATCATTTAAATGATCCCAAAATTATATTTGAAACTCCAAGACCATATTTTACTGAATTATGTGAACTATTAAAAGACAGTATAATAGGAGAAGATTATAATAACAATTTAAGTTTATTGATAGAAAAATTAGAAATACAAATAGATTTACCAGAAACAGTATTAGAATTTTATGATAAATTATCAAGTTTATATAAATCTGAAATAGTTATTCACCCAGAAGAAGTTATCACTATATTAAAAAAGTGTGTTCGCTCAGCTGGCACAAGACGAAAAATAAGTAGAAAACGATAAATATTGAAAAAAAAATCTAGATTATTTTTAAACGTATTGATTCTGGTATTTCATTAGTGTAATTATTAGTCTTATTTATCTCATTAAAAAGTAATGAATGATAGAAATATTCTTCATTATGTTCTGAATGCCACTGAAACATAAAAAAAGGATATATTTTATGTTCATAAGATGCGATGAATTGAACATTATTTCTATCAACACTAATATGAGTTATAATATATTCCTCCGATAATCTTGATTTATTAAATTTATCAGGTAGAACACTATATTGATGATTATTATATTTTTGTGATTTTTTATCATAATTAATATTAAATAATTTAGACTTATTTATTTGATGAATTGATGTTAAATAATTAACTGAATCTGTTACATCTATTATTTCATCTCTTGTTAAATTAGATTCAACATAAGAGAATTGATGCAATCCAAAGCAAATGCCCCAAATAATTTTATATATACCTTTTTTATTATATATTTTATATTTATCAATTGCATGAGATAAAAAATGATTATGTTGATACATTGTTTCAATATATTCATAGCCAGGTAATCCTCCAGGAACAATCAATATACAAATAATATCTAGAATAATATTTAATTCGTCTTTAGATATATTTGAATCAAATAATATAATTTTGAAATTAAGTTGTTTATTCAATAAATCAATTATCCAACTATAACTATATTTATCTTGAATAGGCTGTATAAATAATCCTATATATTTAATCATATATTATTTCCAAATATTATTATATAATCAATGGAATTAATAAAAATCAATAGAGTGCCTTCAGATAATGAAAATATAGTTTATAATCTTATTTTTATTATAAATCGTTTTGACAAGTGCTATAATAAGCAGTTAAATAAATGTTATATTACTATTTAGAAATATATTAAATAATTTATTAAGGATAATTATAGTGCATATAATTCACCCTATATTCTTATAAAATTGGCTAAATCAATTTTTAAAGAGTATAAATAAATTAGATATTGAAAAAGTTATATTATAAATAATTTTAATTGAATACCTTAACTACAAAATTGACAATCTCATCGTTAAATATTTATACAAATTTTAAATTATTTTTTTTATAAAAATAATTTAAATATACATTATATATGAATATTAATATAGAATTAGATACATATGATTATTTAATAGATGTTAATACAATAAAAGACTTTTTAAATATTAAAACTAATAATATAATATTATTATTTCTATATAAAATAATTGATGATCTTAAAAATAACACTGAAGTATCTAGATTAAATTTTATAAATGTATATGAATGTTATATTAATTTTCAAAATAATAATTTTGATAAAAATACTGCTAAAATATTATTGAAAACAGTATTTACGAGTATAAAATATTTTTTAAATGATAATGATAAATTATATTATATAATAAAAATATCTTATGATTATTTATCAATTGATGAAATATATTTATATATGTATTTAAATGAAATCATTAATAATTATGACCTTTTTATTAATATTTATCAAGAAATTAATGTTTTAATTTCTTTAATATTAAAAAAAACAAAAAACGGCGTATGTAAAAATAGTTATAATATGATCAATAAATTATTACAATATGTAAATATGACTGAAGAAATAATAAAACAAATTTTTATTAATAGTAATAACATTGATATGATCAATATTTCACATCTATTTTTAGATGAGATGAATTTAAAAATAACACCAAAAGCAGTGATTATACATTTAGAAAATTATGCTTTTAAAAATGTTGATAAATCTTCATTATTATTAATGAATAATATTTTAATATTTGGATTAGAAACAAACGATTGTCATATAAATAAAATTACATGTTTATTAATTATAAGAATAATAAATTCTTTGAGAGAAATTCATTATATTGATCACTATATTGATAAATATATTAGTGTAATTAATAATCGTATAAACAATATAGATGATGATATAACTACAAGTTATTATCATAAATTAAATCAATTTTTATTTAAAATAAATAAAAAAATAATTATTAATGAACCAAGTAATTATAATAAAGAATATTTAGATGACATAGTAAATATATTTAATATAAATAATAATTATAATTTTGATGAATGGTGTAAATATTTATTACCATACACAACCATAGATAACATAAAAAGAATAATTGAAAACTCAAAAAATAACAAAAATGTTCAAAATCTTGATTTAGCACTGCAGAGTAAACACACTCATTTTAATCTTCTAGTAGAATATGGAGATAAAATACTGTTTAATTTTTCAAAGAAATCACTTAAATTAGGTTCTATTTATGGAATAATCGGTCATAATAGTATTGGTAAATCTATTCTATTTGAAAGAATAGAATTAGATATGATTGATAATTTTTTTAATAAAAATAACCTTATAGTAAAATACATCAAAATAAATAAATATGATGATAATTTTAAAATAGGTGATGATTTAATAATGTTAAACTATATAAATATGTTAGAAAAATTTGGTTTAAGTATAGATAATATTGTTAATAATTTAAATTATTTTATGAAATATAGATATGAATTATTAAAAGTAATTATCGTGAATCCAGATGTTATAATTTTAGATGAACCATTAATTAATACTGATTATAATAATACAAAATGGTTAAATAATTTTATATTAAATACATCAAATATTACATGGATTATAACTAGTAATAACTATGAATTTATTGATTCCACTTGTACTATTAATTATTTAATACATGATAATAAATTAAGTAAATGTGACAACATATTTGAATCATTAACGAATCATAATGTTAGATTATTAGATTTAACCTTTCCCATTAATTTTAAAGATAATACACCATTAATTACAATAGAAAATGTTTCTAACCATATTTTTAAAAACGCAATTTCATTTGATATTAATATAAAGACAAGAATTGCGATTATTGGTGCAAATCAGTCAGGTAAAACAAATATAATAAATTTATTAATAGGTATAAATAAACCCCTATGTGGAAATATTACTCATAATCAATTAATGTCATTAGGCTATATAAGTCAATCTATTGTAGAGGAACTTTCTGAACATCAAGAAAAAACACCATTACAATACTTATATTGGAGATATAAAAAGGGATTTGATAAAATTTCAAACTATCAGGATATTATTAATATTACAAGTAACGATTTCCTAAAATTACGAAAGACTCATATAATAAATGGTCAGGTAAGACTTATTAATAAATTAACTGGATATAGAAAATTAAATGATCAGAATGAATTTTTATACGAGATAAGTTGGTTGGGTTTAAGTGATGAAAATAACTCTTGGTTTAATGAAACACAAATTATCGAAATGGGATTAAATACCTTTTTAGAAAATGTAAAAAATAAATTTAATAGACATAGTGCTTTGGATATAACCAAACTTACAGATTATTATTTAGATAAATATTTAAATGAATGGAACATACCTGTTACTTTAACAATTGGAAAATTAAGTAGTTCAGAGAAAATGAGATTTATCTTAGCAGCTACTGTTTGGAAAAATCCAGATTTAATTATTATAGATGAGCCCACCAATTATTTAGACAATAGCGAATTAGTAAATCTATCAAACTTTATAAAATCATATCCTGGTGGAATAGTTATATCAACAAATAATCAAAAATTTGCTCGTCAAACAATGAATATAATATTTCAAATAGTTAACGGAGATGTAAATATAACATCAAATAACATATAAAAATATGTTATTATATATATATATATAATATGTTTAGTGACATTTTACGATTTGCTATAGAACATCATTGTAATATTATACCAAATGAATATATATCGTATGAAATTAAATATATAGATCATCATTATAGTTGTAAATTTTCAATTCAACCCTTAAAGCGTTTTTTCTATATTTTGTAAATAAATAAAATATTTAATTATATTATTAATATTAATTAAATAATTTATAAAACCAGCCTCTTTTTGTTTCAAATTTACCTATTGTCGCAAGTTGATTTACTAAAAGCTTATTTTCGGCAATAAGCCTATCATTTTCTTCTGTTAAACGAATTTTTTCTTTTAAACGATTGTCTGCGTTTGCCTTAAAGCAATATATCTCATTACGATAACTCTCAATTTGTTTATTTTTTTCTTGTATTACATATTTATAATAAATTATATTAGAACTTAATTTATTTTCTAATTCTATAATTTTATTTTCTAATTTAGTAATAGGATCACTATCACTTTTAATGATTTCAATTACAGCATCTTTTAAAATAGTTTTGCGTTTTTTCCAATTACGCTGGATTATAGATGCATATCTATTAATATTAGCTAATTCTAATCTATGTTTATGTTTTAAAAAAACATTACCTATTAATTTAACACTAAATTTTATTTTTAAATAATCATCTCTATTTTTTTTTGCTAAAATATATTCAATAATCTTTTTTCTATTTAAGTGATTGATATATAGATTTCTAATAAAACTATTACGAATACTGTTTTTTAGTATAATTATGCTGTTTTTATTTTGTATATATTTATAGTGCTCTATAGATGATTTACATCTATTTTTAATAAATGTAGATGATAAAATTCGTAATTTACTTAATTTATCTAATAAAGTTATATAATAATCTTCTGATATAAAAACACGTGTTTTACCAAAAATAATATTTTGAGCAGATACATATTGATTATTTACTATGCTTAATTCTCTATTAAAATATTCTTTTGTAAAATGATAACTATAACCTTGTTTTAAAATATTAATAAATTCTAATACACCATTATATTCAAGTTGTTTTTTGATAATTGAATAGTCAAATTGTGATGGATTATCATTTTTATTAGGTTTAATACATTTGATAAAATGATATTTAAAATTATTTATATCTTGTAAGAAATCACTTAATTGTTGACGAAATTGATTTGTTATAGAATTTATTTTAATTTTACCGATATTATTTTTCTTTTTTTTTGCGTGAGGAAGAAATAAATTATTCACTAACAAAACAATATCATTATTTACTCGTTCCATATTTTTTTGTAAAAATTCCGAGACATTATATTCAATGTTACCTGCATAGTGTTTTATTTTCATTATTGTATACCGATTTGTTAAGCTAACATTAAAAATATCGTTATTTGTATATTGTTTATCAAGTTTTTCCATAAATGAACATACACTTCCTTTTGGTATCATACACTCCTCATCTAATGAATAAAATATATTTTGAATTAATTCTATTTGTTTTTTGTTAGATTCAAAATTTATATTTGAAATAGGTATTCCTTCTGACTGATATAATTCTATTTTATTTTCAATAACTATTTTATTTAACAGACTTTGTATGATTTCATTGGTATAATTGATACACAATTGTTCTAAACTATTTATTGATAGATCTTCAAATCCAAAAATATCTAAAATACCCAATACTCTTTCATATTTATCAACATTAAATATAATATTCATTTGATCAACAATCCATTGAAATAATGAATCATATAATTTCATAATAAGTTTATTTCGTATTTCATAAAATTCAAGTTTTTCATATTTTTTTTCAATTATATCATCAAGGATTTTTAATTTTTTTATAGAAAGAATATACGATAAATCAGACATTTGACTTAGTTTTTCAATTTGTTGAATATCATCATATGTAAAATCAAATTCTAAATTAGTAAGTAATTTAATAGATAAAATAATATTATTAATAAAAATAATTTGCTCGTCATTAAATCCAGCTTTAATAAGTTTTCTTTTTAAATCAATTTCATCAATATAAAAAATGTGAAATTTATTATTTTTTTCTAATAAACGAGTTCGTTCCAATAAATATACTTTTGTAGTCATTCCTAGGCATGTTTTATTATTATCATAATAAACTTGAATATATTTCCCAAAACGACTACTATTATTATTCTTTTCTGTTTTAGCATTACCAAAACATTCTAATACTAATCCAGCAGCTTCAATTTTTTCTAATAATTGTAAATTATTATTAGCAAGTGTATATTGATTAAGATAATGGATAATTTGTTTAACAGTTTCTGTTTTACCTGATCCACTTTCGCCTGAAACTAATATTACTTGATTTGTATTATTAATAAATAAATCTTTATAAATTTGATTCATTTTAGACCATAAATGCGCTTCTTTATATTCTTTATTAAAACTATAAATATTTTCATCTCCTTGATAATATTTATAAGGATTTATAGATATTAATACATCTCCTAAGTAAGTATATATATTTTTTTTACTATATCTTTCATCAAGTATTGATAATATTTTATCTATATTAATTTCATCTATATATAATAAATTATCTATATTCATAATAATCTTCTTGTATATTATAATCATAAAAATAAATAGTAAAACATAATAATAAATAAGTTTATCTTTATTTGATCTCAAAATTATATATTTTTATATATGTAATCGTTGTATTTCTCTATAAAATAAATTGTATAAACAAATATTATTTAATAAAATAAATAATATCTTTTTTAATAATATAATAAACAAAATGATACAAAAAAAAAGAGTTTCTAAAAATTTAAAAAAAAATAATAGGAGATCAAAAAACAATAAATTGTTAATAGGTAAGGGTATAGACAAAATAAATATTAATGTTAAAACCATAGATGATCTAGCTGAATATACTGTTTTATTAAAAAGTAATGATAAAGTGTCATTTCTCAAAAATGATATAGATGATACATTGGGAATCAAACCTGAACATCAAAGTCTTACATTTCTTGGAAATGAATTACAAAATTCACAAACATTATCTGAATCTGGATTAATAAATGGGTCAACTGTTATTGTTGAAGATATTTATGAAAGTCAAATCTTAACAATAAAATTAGTTTTTGTTGTTGACCAAAATAAACCTGGAAATAGTTTTATTGTCCGAATTCCTAAAAATAATACAGTGCTAGATCTCAAAAAATTAGCATCTCCTATGTTTAAAATAAGTGAAAGAGATATGCAATTATCATTAGATATGGTTGATAGATTTGATGATGAACAGATTTTATCTGATTTAGGATTAGTCACCAACGAATCTGTAGTATATGTTGATGATGATAGTTAGAATTTATATGTTTCTATGTTTGATATATTAAAATAATATTATATTATTTACCTATAAATAAATGATATAATATTTATAAATACTAAGATTTAATAATGAGTTTAGTAATAAGCAAAACGCATTTAAGGTTAAAAAATATAAAGTCTCTTTTTTAAATTTTGATATCATTATTATATACTGCAAAATTATATTTCCATAAACTATATATAGGCATATTATTTGTAATTTTTATACCATCGTTAAAATAGTGCATATACCAAAAAATTTGAGATTGTAGTGATTTATTAGTTAATTTCTCTACTGCTCTATACATTATATTAATACAATCTGTATCATTAATAATTTCTTTATTATTACTTAAATATGAAATCCAGTAAATTTGCTGTGATAAACTATATTTAAGTTCATCTGTTTCTACTATTGATAATAATTGTATTATAACTGGCACTACTCCTAATTTGATAAATATTTCACTTTCTAATTTAGTCTGTGTTAACATATTGATAGCTTTTATAATTTTAAGTTTAGACTCAATATTTAATAGTCTTTTCAATAAATCTATTAAAATAGTTGCTACATTATTATCAAAAAGTATTGGTCGTATATGGTCACTTATTCCTAACTTGCCAACTAATATAACAATATCTAAAATATATATTTCATTTTGTTCATTTTTTAAAATATCACATATGAATAGAGATAAATTTGTTTTTATTAACTGTTTTCTGCCAAGGTCATTGTTGCTCAATTGTATCAATAATTGTATTACAATATTTCTATATTGTGCATTATCAATTGTTTGTAAAATTTGCACTGATTTATAACAATAACCTAAATCAATAAGTTTTTGTATTAAAATATATTTTTCATTGTCTATAGTTTTATTGATTTCTTCTAATATTCTACAATAATCTTGCATTTTAAAAAAATTAAAATAATTAAAACTATCAATTTTTTTTAATCTATATTATTTTTTTTTTGAAAAAACTACTTTTATTTCAGGATTTTTAATAAATTCATGAAAATATTCTTCTACTTGTTCTCTTCCACACCATTCAAGACTACTTGTATTTTTAACACGCTTATCAAATACTTTTATATTATACTTATCTACATAACAGAAGTTTTTATTCGGATAATAATAACAATAGAATAATTCTCTAGTCCAATTTAATCTATGAATTATTATTACTATTTTATATTTACCTCGTATATATCTACAACTATGAGATTTAGATAATTTGCCATCTAAATAACTATAATGATCTCCATTAGTTAAAGGTGGAAGCATTGTCCTATACGCAATCATTTAATATTAAAAGTGATAATAATAAAATTTCAATTTTTTATTATTATACAGTCATACTTATACAAGAATATATTGCAAAATCTCTAACTATATTAATTAATTTTTTATACCTGTCTTTTGGATCACTGATACTATTTATAAATGTAATTTTATTGTATATATCTTGATTTGTCTGTTCCCTATAAACTAAATCAGCAATTTTATCTAATGATATATTTTGAGAATCTCTTGATTTTTCTATTTCTGTGCGACATAATGGACAATTATTTGAAAAACGCAAACTATATAATAAACATGTTAGACAAAATGTGTGTCCACAAGATGTTACACAATTATTTATAGTAGATACATTATGTAAACATATACAACATTTCTTCATTTAACTATCTATTATAACTTATTTTTTATATAATTTAGCCTATAACAGGATAATTATCTACAATTCCATTATTATTTATTAAAATTATTCTATTATATTTAATTGGTTTATGAATACAATAATATTTATTTTTAATTTTATTTTTATCTAATATAATTATTTCAAATCCTTTTCCAATTAAAAATAGAACTGCTTTTTCTAAAGGTTCTCCTTTTAATTCTATCCAACTATAAATTCTATTTTTATTATATATATTATTCGCACCAGTTTGTATTATAGTATTACTTTGCTTATTACCCATATCTTATATATAATAAAATAAATATTAAATAATAAATTAAAAAAAATATTATATATATGTCCAATATTTCCAGAAAAGAAGTAGAAGTTGAAGCATATAATCAAGAACAGCTTAGATCATTACAGGCTATGTCATTTTATCATCCGTTCTTAAGTTATGTTTTGGAAAAAGAGTATGAAGAACACGCAGAAAAAAATAGCAAAGCTGTAGAATTATTAAAGACTGATATATGTCTTATTACTAATAAATCTTAGCAATAAATTAAATGAATATCTTGAAAAAACTAAAATACAAGGATAAGATTATACATATTGGTTATGTCCACCATCTTTATATAATTATTTAATCGATAAAACAAACGAGTTGAAAAAAGAAATTATACAATTAAGAAATAATGATGTTATAGATCATGAAATACTAGGAAATATTATGACTATATTTACCGAAAATTTATCAACTAATAAAAAAAAAGATATGATGAGTCCACTCTGACTAGCACAGAAATTGATTCAGTGAATGCAGATGTGCTTAAAGAATATTCTAATGAAGATAAATTATCATCAAAAACATCATCATCAACAGAACTTTCCGGAGATAATGAAGAGTGTATAAAATCAATGAAAGAGAATTTACAAAAGCACTGATGTATATTCATGTTGGAACTCTATTATGTGAATTAAAATTTTTTCATTATCCAAACGAGCAGGTCAAAACAAACAGAAAAGCTGTAAAAATATCAGAGTTATTGTCTAAATATGACGAAAATCCTAAAAATATTTTATCAAGAGTTAAAGAATTTCCAAAATCGGAAAAAAATAAAATAGATTTTTTATTGAAGGAGAGTTATTATGATAATGCTGTTCAATCTAAAGAATTTCTTGATTGGTTTAATGAAAACAATCCGCACTGATTTAGTTTAATGTTTAATAGAAGACCATTTATGATTTTGTTATACATTTTAGATAAATTATACCAACTTATGAGCAGCGACACAATAAATAAGGGAAAATAAGGTTATAACCATACACCGTTTGACCGTGTCCAAAGCACTATAGATTCATTAGGACATGTTTTAGTTCACTTGAAAACTATTTCTGATCCTGTATGTATTGAAGAATTTATAAATTCATTTACAGATGATAAAATTTTTGAGTCAATAAAAAATATGTCAAGAGATTTAACGACTTACGATAGGGAATTAAATATGGTAAGTGAATTAGCAAGAAACTCAAATGAAAGTTCATTGGCAAAATTACGTAAATTTTTTTCAGAAAAGATAGATGCTTTAAAGTTAACCAAAATTGGCATCAAATTTATACAAAAACATTCTCAATTTTGTGATAAGAGGAAATACTTTAACTATTTAAATAATATGGTTTTACATCGTGATGAATTACATAAAAATGCTACAATTGTTAATATGATTTATCAACAAATTCTTAACCAAATAAAATATGTAGAAGGTTTGGAGGCTTATCAGCGCGGGTATAGTTACCACAACTTTCCATTTTTATATTACAATTCTAGGAAATAAGTAGAATCAAATTTATTTACATTGATTCTAAAAATTTAAATATAAGAAATAATTATAAAACGATGCCAGATATTACAAACTATGCGTATATATGGTATAATGAAGCAAAACCTTTGCAAGATATAGGATTCTTTCAAGGTCGAACAACCGTTCAAGGCCAAACGATATGTGATATCATAACTTCATATTCGTATCCGTGTTATTTAGCCAATAAAGATGTAAGCAGTTTATCAGATATGGACAAGCACCGACTACTTCATGATGAAATCGAATTTTTAAAAGATAGAATGAAACGTTACGATTTTCTAAAAGGTATTAGACTCGTCCAAATCCCGCGAGTGTTGTATGATTTATTAGGTTTAATTTATTTTATCGAAACAAGAACAAGTTCAAGTATAAGTGTTATTGATATTACTTGTGGTAGTGATTTCTACAAAACATATGCGTTATATCTTCAGCGTATACAACAATATTTATCAAGAGGAGACGACAATTATAAATTGCGTATTTTACAACTCAACGCATTTATTTTAAATAAAATTGGTTATATTGTGGGAGTTGGTGAACCGCCTAGTTCATATAGAATGAAATCTGATAAACCGTCATTTACACCACAGATGGAAATTACAGATTCTTTGAATACAAACGTTCTTTCATTTTTATCAGATAGAAATAAAGCGTGTGAATCCATACTGGAACATATTTTACAAGCTGAACATATTATTTATACACACCCCAGAATTCATTTGAATTTTACACAACAAACAAAAGAACTCTTTCGCCAAGTTCTTACATTTGAGTTGCAAGAATCTTCAGGATATACAACATTATACAGAGGTTCCGTATTAGAAAATGATTCATTGATACAACGTTCAGCTCGTGGTGGTGGTGTGAAAATGTATCAAAGCGTGTCTTTCAATGGATCAATATTGAGTGGTTGTATTCACGACGATACTGCATGTACGCTTTTTTATATGGAACCTACATCAACCCATGAAAGAGTCGGAAAATTAACAAACTCCGGTAAAAATGATAAAATAAGATACTCGATTAAAAAATTCTTGAAAGGTGACAACTCAAATGAAGACTCATTATTTTTTATACCTCCGATCCATCCATTGTTACAGTTAAACGCACAGGGAGAACTATTTCATCCAAGAACGAAGGTCAATCTGGGTGATATTCAAAAAAAAAAGGTTGGTGGATTAAGCTGTGGGAATGCATTTATTCGAGGATGTGATTATTTGCATTCAGATAAATCGATGGAGGAATTAGAAGCGTTGTATCAGCGGTTCAAAGCAACTGGTGTTGTTGATCGGTGGTATGCTCATCCCGAACATCAAAGACAATATGAACGTTCCCGAAAAGCGCGAGTATCCGCTTCACGACAATCTGCCGCGAGAGGAAAGGAGAGGTTACGCAGCTTATGAGAAAATATTATGTCTAGATATAAATTTAGATTTTTTGAAAAAAAATAAATAAATATAAAAATATTTTTCTATATTATATTTATTATTTTTACAATTACGAAGTAATAAACTCATATAGAATGGTCAGATTCTGTAAAAGATAATATAAATTCAGTATATTATTAAAGTTCATCATATAAAATTATTTTTTTTTTAAAACTATATAATAATTTATATATATAATGCAAAAAGAATTCTCTTGTTAACAAAAAATTAGAGATCAAAATAGACAAATAGCTGCATTAAACATGTTATTTATTAAACCTGCTCAAGTTGCGCAAATGATTCCTATATGGAGCAATTGGCATACAGTATCACAAATGGAAAAAGACACGATTAATGAATTAGATTTAAATAATAGGGCTGTTGAATCATTGGTGATAGAAATAAAATATGTATTATTACTAATAAACAGTTGCGAAAACTTAATAAAATATTTAAAAACAGAAAAACTCAATACTGTTTATTATTCAGAATTATTATGTCCACCAAATTTATTAAATATTTTAGAACAATCAGTAAAAAACTTAAAAGATCAAATTGTTAAATTAAGAGCAAAGGAGGAATTAAATCAAGCAATAATGGAATACATTACTACTTTTATGAAAGATAATAATTCTTTTAATAATAGAATAAAAAGAAAAAAAGGTTTAGAACAAATAGGTTTTTTAGAACAAACAATAATAGATTCATTCACATTAAAATCAAAAGTCTCAGCGAAAGATAAAGTCTCTTTACCTGAAAAACATGTAAAACAAAAAAGACAAACAGTAAAAAATCCAGATGAAAAAACCGATCTTGAAGTAATTAATAAATTGATACAACAAATAGCTTTTCAAAAAACAATAAATGATATTCAAAAAAATTTATCAACATTAGTTTTTTTCAGATACAAAAATGGAATTAAAAAAAACAGGGAAACGGTAAAAATATCGGAATTATTAGAAGAAGTATCTAAGTCAACAGAAACAAGGTTCCAAAAATTATCAAATATATTAAAAAACGAACAACAAAATATAAAAAAATTGTTAATTCAAGGTGATTTTAATGAATTTGTATTAACTCAAGATTTTCAACTATGGTTTACAGAATGGTTAATAACAAATGATATCCAGACCTTTTCCCTATCAGGTAAAGAATCGTTTATATCTTTATTGTTTATATTACATAAATTATATAACGAAATGAATGAAGATGTTAAGAATCTTGGCAAGACTGGATATAATAAAACTCCTTTTTCTAGAAACTCAGCTGAAGTTGTCAAAGCATTAGAAAATGCTTTACTATTTCTAAATCCAATTATAAATGATTGTTTTTTATTAACTACATTTTTACAATTTGATGATATGGCAGATAATTTGACTGTTAAAAAAGTTCAGGGTATATTACTAGAAGCAAAAGAAGATTTGTAATTAACTGAAGATGAATTGAGAGATTTAAGCTCAAGTCCAAATAATGAAATAAAGGAAGTAATTATTAATGTTCTCAAAAAAATAAAAGAATCACCAGTTGTCAGCAAAATAGAAGAAAAAATAAAACTTATAGAGAATAAAATAAAAAATGTTGAATATTTATCGAATATGGTGGCAAATCGTGATGAATTACATAAATCAGCTACTAATGTTAATATGATTTATCAACAAATTTTATTTGATTTAAAACAAATCAACATTTGGGATGAACAAAGATTATGTCCTGATTTAAACTTTGATTTTTTGAAAGATAACACTATATAGACTAATTATATTGTTTATAAAAATAGTTTATGAAGTGATTTTACAACTTAAATTGGCTTGACAAAAAAATATTTATATAGATATTGTATTAAATAGTCAAATATATTCCCTGACTTTTTATTGTATTATATTAATCCATAAAGCGTTTTGAAATCTCTAGGAGGATTTATATATTTCTATAATATATACAATTAATTACTTGTTAAACTAATATTTGATTTTAAAGGTTATGCTATAATATATTAACTTTATAAAAAATTAAATTTTTTTTTAGGTTCTACTAGTGCTGTCCCAACCTGACTCACACTCCCAATAGTTTCAGCTACTCATTTTTCACATTGTGCAACAGCTTGATTCACACGACGTGTGATTCATCAAATGTCGCACCTCACCAGAATGTTACAAATTTTGGGTAAACCCCACAGTTGAACTGCTTTTACAACTGATTTATTAGTTACGATTCATTAAAAATGTGTGCTGGTGACTATAATACCTCATCTGAGTCTCAATACGAGATGTAGAGTGCTTTCCTTTTGAATATTGTAATCAGCTAGAGTGCGTCCATCTTCAAGTTGTTTTCCAGCAAAAATGAGGCGTTGCTGATCAGGAGGAATACCTTCTTTATCTTGAATTTTTGCCTTTACATTATCAATAGTATCATTCGCTTCTACCTCTAGCGTAATTGTTTTACCAGTTAGCGTTTTAACAAAAATCTGCATACCTCCTCTGAGTCTCAATACGAGATGTAGAGTGCTTTCCTTTTGAATATTGTAATCAGCTAGAGTGCGTCCATCTTCAAGTTGTTTTCCAGCAAAAATGAGGCGTTGCTGATCAGGAGGAATACCTTCTTTATCTTGAATTTTTGCCTTAACATTATCAATAGTATCACTAGATTCTACCTCTAGCGTAATTGTTTTACCAGTTAGCGTTTTAACAAAAACTTGCATTTGATAGTTTGTATTATATACTATATTTAAAATAATATTTCATTATCAATTTTTTTATAATAATATAGTAAAAAAAATACTATAGTAATTAGTGAAAATTATAAAATTGAACCTCATCTAAATAGTGATTATGAATCTGATTTGGAAACTTTATCAGATATAAAATGTCATCAAGACAAGAATTTTATAAAAATGTTACAGCTATTGGTGATATTAAGGGATTAATATGTATTAGACTAAAATGTGCTGGAAGAGTTTTCACAGGAGATTTAACTTATGATACACGCTATCCAAAATATTTATTTAAATAGGACCTAAAAGAATATATTTTGTTGAATACAACAATTATATGAACAAGCTTAATGAAAAAATTGATCCATCATTTTATTAAATTATTAAGTCTAATAAAATTTTATTTTATAATTGTTAAAAAAAAACATATTTATAAAATAAAATAAGAAAATATATACGATTTCATTCATTTCTATAATAATTATTGCATTAAAAAAATTGATATATTAAATAAATAATATATGTAAAAAAAATGAACTCGATAGATCAAAACCATTATTTGTGGAGAGAAATAAGCCCATTTATTGATGATTACGATATTCATTATATAGCAATAGGTAGTGCTGAAAATGGTGAAATAAGTGAAAATAATAATATGGTTATACAACAATATCCCAAATTTTTAAGCAGATTACAAAATGTTAATAAATGTATTTGGTTAATAGATCAATTTTTACGCCTACCCACAACATATTTAGAAGATAGACTCATAAATGAAGGATATAATGAAGATATAATTATAAATCTGGAATCAATAAATGGTAAAATCATAAGATTTTCAAAAAACTCACAACATATTCAAATAATTATAATTCGTAGTAATAATGTTTGGAACAAATCTTGGAATCCAACTAGATCTATAAACGAAATTGATCCACATACATACGACCTATTTAGTAAGTTAATACATTATATTTATTATCAAACTAGTAGTTTACTATTTTTACAATGTTATAATGGAGATAATCACACTGATTTAGAAATAATAGTAGATACATGGGGTATGAATGACCGTATTATTATTGGAATTGCACAGAGAGCATATACTAGCTGTTTTATTGATGAAAATTATCTTACAGATATTCAAATAATCAGGAAAAATGGAAATTTAAAAGTATATAATCCATATAATATACCTTTATATAGAGTATATCATAAATTAAATAAATATACAACAAATCCTGCTTTTAAACTTCAAATAACTTATATGATATATAGAAAAATATATAGAAATTTAATGAATGCGGCTTATTTTATTGACTTTTTAATAAGAAAAACACAAAAAAATGATTTACTTGATTATGAACAATTTACCTGCCATATAATAAATTACGATGATAGAAAAACACTATTCAGTGAATATATGTGTGATAATTCAAGAGAAAAATCAATTCATAAATGTATAGAAATATTTGATAATTATTTTAATCATTGTTTAGCACATATTGACATCAATAATTTAATTTGTGACCCTAATGAAACCTTTGTTCAAAGAGTAAAACGTGTTAAGTCTATGCTTCCAGAAAAAATCAATGCAGAGTTATTAGAGGCAATGTTAAAAACATCACTCGATTAACTTTGTATAATGTAGTATATGTTGCCTACATATAGGACACTTATCATTGGTAATAGTCCATTTATTTATACAATAATAACAAAAATAATGATTACAATTTGTTTTTATTTTAGTATTACGATTTAAGCAAATTGGACAATCTTCAATATTATTGTGGGTATAAACAGGTTGAATATGAAAAATATTCCAATCTATAAGTTTATTATTTTTGAATTTAATATAATATCTTGCTGGAATTAAATCAATAAACCATTCAATTATATCATATAATTGATATTTCAAATTATTAAGTTTTTTTTCAGTTAAAACAACATGATATGTAGGTTGATTTAAATAATTATTACACACATTTTCAAATACAGAATCATATAAATATACACCATTATAATGATTCATTTTATTCTCATATAAATAGTTCATAACTTTAATATTTCCATTTAATGCTGCGTTATAAAAACCTATAAATATATCAAAATGTGTATTATTATTTAAATTCATTAACCATTTTAAATAAATAACACTTCCTTTTTTACATATTTTTAGAAAATAATTTTTTAAATTTAATTTAAAAATATCAATATATTTAATATTTAGTTGTAATAACCACTCATTCATCTCATAATCATTATGTAATAAACAAGATTTAAAAAGATTACTTATATTTTCTTCATTTATAATTAATGGATCTAATTCATAAAACCATTTAATAATTTCAAATTGACCAAAATTTACTGCTATTATAAAAGAATCATCTATCAAGATATTTTTATTATATAGTCTTTTAGCTATTTCAAGTTTTCCATATCGGCATGCTTTGACAAATAATATATCGCTATAATTATTTAATAAATATGGGAATTTTTCAAATAACCAATTTATTTCATCGTTTAAATCATTCATACATAAATAATTAAATAGCCAGTTATTTTTAACTTCTGGTTTTAAATCTGGTTTGATAGAAAGCAGCCATTCATATATTTCTACATTTTTTAAACATAATGCCCATGTAAATGCATATTCATCGTCAGCACTAACATCAATCATAGGATAATTAGAGTATAACCATTTAGCCAATTCAAAATGATTATATTCGCATGCTAATGAAAAAGCAGTATCTTCTTCATGATGAACATCTAAATCAGGATAATTTTTTAATAATAATTTTAATAAATCCAGTTGTCCAGATGTTGCTATTTTTGTAAGAGCGAATGCTGGTGTTTTTTTTATAATGTAATTTTCAAAAATATTTTCTTTATTTATTAAATATATTTTTGGATTTAAAGAATATAACCATATTGCCATTTTTTTTGAATTAGATCTAATTGTTTTTCGTAATATATAATATTTTTCATTTGTTAAATCTATATTAGGATAAATATGATAAATAAATTTAGCAATTGTTAATTTATTATATATTACAGCATATTTCAATAAATTATATGGTAAATTGGGATTAATGTATTTTAAAATTAATTTTACAACTTTTATTTGTCCATTTTTTATATATTCTTTAAATAATTTATCTATTATTTTATTTTCAAATGACAATTTTTCTTTAAGATTAGATAATATGTATTCCAATGTTTTATAATGATCTGAATTTTTATTAATATATTTTTTATTATTAACTTGTTTAACAATATTTCTTAATAATTTATAATTATACATAGATAAATCTATATTTCTATCTTGATTAATAATATATTTTATATTGTCAAGATCACAACATACAAATGCTGTTTTTAATAAATAATGATTATATGCTGATATATTTATATCAAATTGATTATTATATATTTGAATAGCTTCTTCTATATTTCTATTTTTGATAGAATTAACAAATAAATCCATTACATATATTTTTAATATTATATATAAAATTAAATCAATTTTTTATATAAAATATATATATATGGAAGTGATTAAAGATTTATCCTTAAAAACAGATTACAACAAATAGCATCCACACTTAAAATTTATATAATTGATGTAAATGATATTCAAGAACATTACATAAAAATAATAAATTTTTTAACAATAAATAATATTGATAACTTGGAGTATTATTTATTAAAAAAAGAATGGGAAAATATAGAATTATTGCACTTGTTTAATATTAATAACTCACTCATTCCGGATTGTTTTAAATTAAATAATATTGGATCAAAAATACAATGCATTACTAATGATTCTTATAATGGATTTACTACTATAATTAATTATGAAAAAAATAATATTATGTTTAAAGGAGTTCTAAAAAGTATAAAATTAACATATGACGAAGACGAAGAATATGAAGACGAAGACGAAGACGAAGACGAAGACGAAGACGAAGAATATGAAGAAGAAGACGAAGACGAAGAGGAAGATTTAAACGAATCTAAACCAGATAATTTGTATTATGAATATCTAGTAGGACAATGTATTAATAAATTATCTATGTATTTTCCTAATTTTGTAAAAACCTATAGTGCTGGAATGTATAACAAACCTGAATATCATGAATTTTTATATAGCACTTGTGAAAAGAAAGAATTAAAAAATTTACCAGATAAATTTAGCAATATGGTAAATGAAATTAATAGTGATAATATTGAACAAAATATAATTAATAGTTGTAATAATTGGTCTCAAATGATATTAATAACCCAATGGTTGCCTGTATTTTGCAATCTTAATGATTTTTTATCAAAAAATTCAGTTGGTGAAATAGATGACGATTTTTATGAAATTGGAGAAAATCAAGAACTAATAATGATCGAATACATAAAATTATTATTTATAATATATCTTACATTGTCTTCACTTAAAGATCATTTTACACATTATGACCTTCATGAACAAAATATTTTAGTTATAAAAGTTCCAAATAATAAATATATCAGTATAATTTATCAAATGCCCAACGGAAATATACACACTATAAATACACGATATATTCCTATTTTTATTGATTATGGAAGAAGCTATGTAAATTGTGATAGTCCTATACTTAATAGCACTGATATATTTAATATTGTATGTAAAAATAAAAAAAACTGTCCAATAACGTGTGGTGACACCTCTGGATATAGTTTTGCTGGAATTCAAAAGGCAGATAATACATTTGATAATACTAATATTAATGATTATTTTATTAATTCAGCTAAAAGAAATTTCAGTCATGATTTGCGTTTAATGTCTGATATAAAAAAATTTTATAATTTTACTAATTTAGATTCGTCTATAGATTTTATTAATTTATGGAAAATCTTATTAGTTAATTTAAATTATGTATCTACATATGGAACTCCTGAAAAAGAAATATCAGATCAACCAGAAAGTGTTTATAATGTCACTAGAGTATATGAAGAATTAAATAAAATATTATATAATAAAAGTTTTATCGAAAGAGATAATATAACAGATGATTATGAAAAATTTGGCGATGTTAATGTTATGACCGATATGTCAACTGAATTTATTTTTACGCCAAATTAAAGAATACATTTGTAAGTAGCGCTTTATATGATATTCTGATTTCTGAGTCAGGAGTTAAAATAGCATTTATTATATATTCAATAAAATTATTATATGCTTTTAAATTATTATAAAATAAATATTTTATAATTATAGGATTCGTTTTATCTATAATTAGTTTTGTTAGTGATACATTATAATTTATAAAACGATAATCAATATATGATTTTATAAGTTCAGCATTATCAATACCATATTTTTCAATAAAATATTTACTCATATCAACATTTCGTAAATAAAAACAATATAATTTTTCAATTATAATATCTTCATTTTTTAAAAGTATTTTTAATATTTCATGTGATCTATTGTTCGTAAAACAGTCAATCATAACCCAAAAAAAACCAATCATATCATATTTAACATATAATTTATTATGAAATAAAAATTCATATTTTGATTTAAATTTTGAAATTTTTATATTCATTTTTTTATAAATTATAAAAGGCAATATACCCTCTGGAGCAAATGATACGACTGAACTCTCTTGTAATTCACTTAAATCCAATGTGCTCAATCCAAAATCTATAATTTTAGGTTGATATTTATCATTTAAAACAATATTAGCAACTTTAATATCATTATGTTTAAATAAATTGTTATAAAAACTTAATTGTTTTAAAATATTATTTAATATTTGTGGTATTTTTAAAACTTTTTCTTCATCTAATTTGGTGACAAGATCGGCTAAGTTCATATCTCCAAAATAGGGTAATACCATAAAGTCTAAATTATCAATTCCTATAAATTTAGGTGCATATTTATATTCTTCTGGTATAGATTTTAGATTAAATATTTTTATTAAAAATAATCCTTCATTTGTTATATATGATTCATCTAAGTTATTTACTTTTAATGCTAAATATTCATTGTTAGTAGATATATAATTACTATATTTATTAAAAATATCCACATTTTTTTTATTCGTAATATCTAAAATTTTAAATACAATTCCTGATCCACCTGAACCTATTTTATTAATTAATTTATAAATTTTCAAAAATATATTATTATTTATGTAATAAGTAATAGTAATAATGTCTATAATTTTTAAAAAAGTTTTTGTATTTTTTAAGACAGATTTACCACTTTTATCATAAAAATGAATTATTCCATAATAATCTTCTTCATTCATTTATATAAATTACTATATAATTTTTTTATATGAATAATAAAATCTTTTATTCATATAAATAATAAGTTTTATTAATATGTGTGTTTGATAGATGTTGATAAAACGAATATGCATAATAAAAGTTATAAACTTTTTATTTCATATGAAAATGATATAAACAATAATTGTACTTTACAAAAAAGACAAATTTGTAAAAAAGAACAACAAGAAGAAAAATTATATTCGTTAAAACAAATACTGAGTTACAAAAATTACGCATTTGAGTTTCCTTGGGAAAAAAAAAGCATTTGATAAAAACGATATAAATTGTAAAAATGGGACATATTGGTTTGACCCAATAGAATTTCATAAGAATATAAATAACTATTCTTTATATGTCATTACTATTATTAATGAAATAAAATTAAAACCAATAAACTTAAATTAATTCCATAACTTTATCAAAATATTCTGTTGATATTTCACAACCTTTAAACTTGCGCTTAGTATTTTTACACGCTATCGCGGTTGTTCCTCCACCCAAAAATGTATCTAACACTACATCATTTTCATTTGAATGTTTTGTAATTAATTCTTCAAATAAACTTAAACTTTTTTGAGTTGGGTGAAACCTATTCTTTCCACCTTGAAGTGGTAACATATATATTCCATTATCATATTTACTATTAAATGTCGGTTTTGTTCCTTTTATTCCCAATAAAGCAATTTCACGACAATTTGTTAGATAATTTACACTTGAATTTAATGGTTGAGGGTTTGTTTTTATCCATTCAATAAAACGAATTTGTTTGAATTTATATTTTTCCATAATTTCTTTCAAGAATGAAATTTTCCATATATCAAAGAATATAATTATTGTTCCTCCATTTTTTAATTTTTTATAATATTCACATATAAAATTTTCTAACATTTTCATAGTAAACTCACTATCCCACGCCCCATAGTCAGTTTTAACACAATATTTTTTTCCATATATAGTTCCGTATTTCATATAATTATCTTTCTTGTCATCATCTAATATCTTATTTTCTGTTTTGTATTTTACCCATTCTTCTTCGGTTTTTACAAACTCTATGTTATGTTCTTCATTATGCTTAAACTTATTATAGTGTGCGTTCATTCCAGTTTCTTTTGATATAATGTATGGAGGATCTGTTAGTATCAAATCTATTGAATCATTTGGAATAGTTGATAAATATTCTAGACCATCAACATTTTTAATTTCAATATCATTAAGTTCCGCTTTTGTGCTTAACATTATTCTTTTTTTTGGTAATATCTATCAACAATATTATTATTCACAATCAATTTTTTTTTTTTGTTTAATTAATTAAGTTCCGCTTTTGTGCTTGTCATTATTATGTTTACAGTAATGTAACTATCGCCAATAGTATTATTCACAATCAACTTTTTGTTTAACTCATTCATTTTATCTTCAACCGATTTATTTATTAATCTTTGTATTTTGTCCGTATGAATATTAGACATTTTTTTGCGATTTATATGTTAGTCGTAATGTGATTTCTGTGAAAAAATTTTTAAAATATAATTCGCAAATATATTTAATAAAATTAACATTTTATATATAAAACTAAGTATAATGATTACTAAATATTTTACATTATTTATGTTGTTTTGTGCAGTTTTAAATAATCGAGGGTAAAAATATAAAAAGGATGAGACATATATATGGTATAGACAAACGATTAGATTAAGAAATATTGGATTTATTGGGAAGTAATGAATTTAAAATCATATAGAATATTATAATAATCAAATAGGTATACTTGATTATATACATTTTAACAATATTTCTAAATTGATAAGAAATTTAAGAAAAATATGTAATAACTTAGCAATACAGATAAAAAAAAATTATATCAAAATGTAATTCAAAATTTCAATTGCCTGATTATGAATTATATTTACGCTTATTACTATAAATAATATATATATCCAAGAGTAAAATATATTTTCATAGTATATATAATGACAGAAGAAACAGATGTAAAATTTTCTATAAAAACACATTTATCATTGCCAGAAGTTATTGTTTTATCTATGAATATGCACGGTATAATAGAAATAGCAGGGTTTCCAAATTTAGAGAGAATGAAGAGTTTAAAAAGAGGAGATTCTATAGTTGATTTGCTTAAACCAATATTTATAGATCAAATACCTGAAGATATGACACTAATAAAAATGAGTGCGACATCATTAGGTGTTCCAAATTATCAACGAGTAGATGAAGCAATTAAATATAATCAAATAATAATGGATATATTAGAAAAATATCCATTAATTAAATCAGGGATTGAAACAAATTTATCTATTTGTGAAAAATTTGTAAGAGAAGTAGCCGCACTTATAAAAGAAGCATATATAAAAGATCATATAACACACTGTGATGATACCTCGCGTATAACTAAATCTTGTATACAGAAATATTTTGATGGTCATCAAGAAGATTTACATATTAGAGAAGCATTTATTCAACAATTATTGTCACCTTATAGTTATAACACTAAAGTATATTACAGTGGAGATGCTTATACAGATAAAGCATTTACGCGTGAAACAAAAGATAGTAGAACTTTTGATAAAAAATATAGTAAAGATCTTGAATGCTCAATCTTAAATAAATATGGTCAAAAAGATTTAATTAGTTTACTATCGCCTGATCTAAAATTAACTGATGAATCACAAGTAGAAGATGATCACTATTTGCATCTAAGTAATATTATTCATATGCTCAAACTGTATGGTGTGAAAACAATTTTATTATTTGATTTAACATGTTCCATTTTAGCTGATAAAAACACGCGTCATTATCTTGGAAATGAATATCCCCAAAAAAAAAACATATACACAATTGAAGATTTAGAAAGTCGTTTATTAACTGACAATCCACAACATTTTCCAGGAGGTAATAAAATTAGCAAAAAGAAAAATATAAGAAATAAAAAATTCTCAAATCGTATTAAGAAATTAAGAGGTTAATATGTATATACAATGAATATCTATATAAAAGATAATTTATCTTACTTATTAGAACCTTCCAAAACAAGAAGTGGACAAAAACCTATAGATAGTATTCCTTTAGAAAAAAAAAGATTATCAAGTAATATGATAACAAATTTAAACAATCGTATCTATAATATACAAGGGTTTAGTTGTGCGTCATTATATGACGCTGACTATGATGCTGGAAAATATTATTATATACATATTGACCCATATGATAATTTAGATAAAACAATAAATTATATATCTGCAGTAAGTCCATTGATAACCAATCCTTTTATTTTAGATTCAGGTTGCTATTATAATTATGTAATTACATCAATAACTGGAATTGACAAAAAAACAAATAATAAAGTAATGATTTCAAAACCAGAATTAAGTGCTACTAAAGTAATTAATATGTACGAATTTGGAACAAAACATCAACAACTAATGTTTAGAATGTTATGTCGTGATAAAGAATTATTAAATGAATTATCAAATAGATATAAAAAAATAGAATATATTCTATATGTTTCTGGTGAAATAATGTGCAAAAATGATAATAGTATAATATTAAATTTTTTTTCTGGAACTTACAAGATGAAGCGTCATATATCATTAAGACGTTCAAAATATGAACAAGCATATATAGTGTATTTACTTAATATTATCGCTCCTAATTATATAAACATAGAATTTCAAAATAATCCATTGATTACAAATACGGTTTTGCCACTCAATAGAAAAGAATTATCTCGTTTAAAAAGACATAATATTCCTATGTTTTTATTTGATACACAACATGAATGTAATCAAATGAGAAATGCTATTATTCATTATAAAAAAAAAAATAAAGTAGAGAGCATTAATGATAATGAATTAGCAAATTTATATAATGATTTTGTTTGTAAAAAATCATTTATATAATAATTGAAGGATTTAATAGTTATAATACAAAGTTGTTAAATTATTTTTACATTTCAAATGCTGATTTTTATAGGATACTAAATAGTATAAAAATCGTATTTTACAAAAAAAAATGAAATGGATTTATCATCCACACTACTTTACAAAAATAATAAATAGTATAATTTGTTCCAAGTGTAATAGAAACGATAAACAATGCGAGAAACAAGCTGTAGATAAAAAGATAAAGGTAACTTTATTACTTATAGGGTGCCTGATAACGGCGGATTATCCTGTCACGAATGCTATTTCAAAAAGTATAATGAATTAGAAGTGTTAAGCGACGACGATTGCGTAAAAGGATCTAAATTTATCGATAATGAAGGCATTAACTGAATTTAAGGTTCTATAGATAAACACGACACCAGCGTTAATACGGAATAAGAAGGCTCTGAGTACTAACTAACTGAAAAGCAATACAGTAAAAAAAGAATACAAATCAACACTTCACTATATAGTTGGTATACATACATTTCTGACCCTGAAAACAGTCATGACAGACAGGTAATTAAAACTATTATTGTAATAATAAAAAAAAACGGGGACTTGGGAGAATCGAACTCCCGACCTCTTGCACCCAAAGCAAGCATCATACCCCTAGACCAAAGTCCCTCAAAAAATATGTAATCACTAGGTTATTATCCTTGTAAATACTAAGATACCCGCAACAGGTTTTGATCCTGTGACCTCGGAGTTATGAGCCCCGCGCGCTGCCTCTGCGCCATGCCGGTTTATTTATTGTAATCACTAGGTTGTTATCCTTGTAATTACTAGATACCGACAATAGGTTTCGATCCTATGTCCTCTGGGTTATGAGCCCAGCGCGCTGCCCCTGCGCCATGTCGGTTTTTCCCCATCCTGGTCTTATTATTTAAGTGTGCTACTATATTTATCAATTTTTTTTTTTTAGTGTTTCCAATATAAACTAAATATAAATATTTAAAAAAAAAATTATAACAATGACTGATAAAAAACAATTAGGAAAATTTTATACTACAAATTATACATTAATTTAGAAGGGCTAACTATTCCAAAAATGTAAAAAATATTATTGAACTATTTGTTGGGAAATAGAGATTTATTAAAATATATCCAATCACATAAAAATATAATATAAATAATATTGATACAAAAATTGACGTTGCGGTTAACCAAGATACTATAAAAATACCAACAGATAATAATTATAAATGTATAATTACAAGTCCACCTTTCTTAGTAAGAAATAAGAGCATTGATAAAAAAATATTTGATTTACACCCTTGAAGATTTAAAATGGGTTAAAGCCCCCATTAAATCTACCACAGAAGAAAAAAGACTAAATAGAATATATATAATATAGTCTATATAATATTATTATATAATGAATTATAATATAGATTTTAATAAACTTTTCTTGAATGCTGAATAATTAAAAACATTACTTTTTATTTATTTTGAAACATAAATAAAAAAAAATTGATAACCAAATACTTGATTTATATTATTGGTCCAAATAAAGAGAGAAATGGACCACTGTCCACTGTGAAAAAATATCGCCCGGGTAGCTCAGTAGGTAGAGCGCCAGGCTTTTAACCTGGTGGTCGTGGGTTCAAGCCCCACTTCGGGTGGCAGTTTTTTTTATTTTTAGAAAAACATGATTATTAAACACGATCATTCTAAATAATCCCAGTACAAATGTTTTTTCCAATCAAACCATCTATCAGAATCACTTGCTGCTTTTTTATATGTTTCAGGAAATTGTAATTCTAATATTGTTAACACGTTTGCGAGCATTCTATCTGTAGGAGATCCTCCTTTCATAATATGTCTTTTAGATTTATTCATTTTTTTTAAAGTAGAATGTTTTCTAGACTGTATCATTATTTTTATTATATATAAATATAATATTATTTTAATCAAATACATATTATATTATGAAAAAAAATTATTATTAGTAATATAAAATCACATCTTAACTTGAAAGTTTTAATAGTTTCTAATCATTAAAAATAGGGTTTCAAATATTCTTCGTCTTTTACTATTTCTTTGTTATATTTATGATCATCACAACAACCACAATGATCCATATTAGCTAAATAAACTTTTCTCTCTAGTAAATTTTTTTCATAGTCATAATTCCATCTTCCCATTAATATATTATTATTTCGTTTATTGGTAAATTCTAATCTTACCTTATTTAATATGTTTTTTAGCTTAAGGTTCATCATTTTTTAAAAAAAAAAATATATTATATATCAATTTTTTTTTTTTAAAAATTAAATGGTTTATATTTCTTTTGTTTAAATATAAATAAAAATTGAAATAATATATTTTATATATAATTAAAAAAAATATCATTGACTAAAATGGATAGAGTCTCTCAAATGGAAAAAATTCAAAATGAGGCATT
>Ga0194129_10001179_pt1 | contig 44434 bp, 37 predicted proteins | sample TA2KigCa35mmetaG_FD_150862 | JGI IMG/M metagenome (GOLD analysis project Ga0194129, IMG submission 150862) | Freshwater microbial communities from Lake Tanganyika, Tanzania - TA2015038 Kigoma Deep Cast 35m | ecosystem: Environmental > Aquatic > Freshwater > Lake | place: Tanzania: Lake...
AGCGGCGATGCCGGAGCTTCCGGCGGCGCATCTCGCGCTCGGGCTCTTCGCGGCCATGTCGGGCGACGCAGTCGCCGCCCGGCACCTCGATGCCTTCCTGCGCAGGCCCGCCTCGGAGCGCGCGCCGGTGGCCTCGGCCGCCGCGCTGCAAGCGCTCGCGATGGTCACGCTGCGCGAAGGGCCGGATGGCGCGCGCCGCCCGGCCGGCATGGCGCTCCTCGACCGCGCCGCCGCCCAGACGCCACGCGATCCCTCCGTGCTCGCGCTGCGCGCGGTGGCGCGAATCGGCGCCGGCCGCGCGCTAGCCGCCGTGGAGGACCTGGAGGCGGCCCTTGCCCTCGACCCGACCTGGGGGCGCACCCGCGCGCTGGTCGGCGCGTTGCGTCGCGCCGGGGACCAGGGGCCGCCGCGCCTTGCCGAGGCGCTGGGCCTGCGAAATGCCGACGTGCGCCGCAAGCTCGACGCGCTGCATGCGCGCGCTGGCGGCGGCGCCGCGCCCGCCGAGGGCGGGCGCAGGCTGGTCGACGACATGCAGCGCCTCTTCTCGCCGCCGCGCTGAGGCGGCGCGCGGTCAGGACGCGTAGTCGCCCTTCGGCGCGATCACCTCGCGCTTGCCGACATGGTTGGAGGGGCCGACCACGCCCTCCTTCTCCATGCGCTCGACGATGCGCGCCGCGCGGTTGTAGCCGATCTGGAAGTGGCGCTGGATGAAGCTGGTCGAGCACTTGCGCTCGCGCGCGACCAGCGCGACGGCCTTGTCGTACATGCCGTCGGCGTCGCCGTCCTCGTCGCCACCCGAGCCGTGGGGCGCGGTAACGCCGGGGATGCCGCCCGCGTCCTCGACCTCCTCCGTGACCTCCTCGACATAGGCGGGCTCGGCTTGCGCCTTGAGATGCGCGACCACGCCCTCGACCTCGCGGTCGGAGACGAAGGGCCCGTGCACGCGGGTGATCCTGCCGCCGCCGGCCATGTAGAGCATGTCGCCTTGGCCGAGCAGCTGCTCCGCGCCCTGCTCGCCGAGGATGGTGCGGCTGTCGATCTTCGAGGTGACCTGGAACGAGATGCGGGTAGGGAAGTTCGCCTTGATGGTGCCGGTGATGACGTCGACCGAGGGGCGCTGCGTCGCCATGATCAGGTGGATGCCGGCGGCGCGCGCCATCTGCGCGAGGCGCTGCACCGCCCACTCGACGTCCTTGCCCGCGACGAGCATCAGGTCGGCCATCTCGTCGACGATGACGACGATGAAGGGCAGCGGCGTGAGGTCGATCGGCTGCTCCTCGAAGACGGGCTTGCCCTCCTCGTCGAAGCCGGTCTGCACCTTGCGCGTCAGCACCTCGCCCTTGCGCTTCGCCTCGACCAGGCGCGCGTTGTAGCCCGCGACGTTGCGCACGCCCAGCTTCGACATCGAGCGATAGCGGTTCTCCATCTCGCGCACGACCCACTTGAGCGCGACGACGGACTTCTTCGGGTCGGTGACGACCGGCGCCAGCAGGTGCGGGATGCCGTCGTAGACCGAGAGCTCGATCATCTTCGGGTCGACCATGATGAAGCGGCAGCTCGCCGGCGAGTGCCGGTAGAGCAGCGACAGGATCATGGTGTTGATCGCCACCGACTTGCCCGAGCCGGTCGTGCCGGCGATCAGCAGGTGCGGCATGCGCGCGAGGTCCGCGACGACGGGCGCGCCGCCGATGTCCTTGCCCAGCGCGAGGCTGAGGGCGAGCGGGCCGAGGTCCGCGTCGCGATCGGAGAGCAGCTCGCGCAGGTACACGGTCTCGCGCGAGGCGTTGGGAAGCTCGATGCCGATGACGTTGCGGCCGGGCACGACCGCCACGCGCACCGAGATCGCGCTCATCGAGCGGGCGATGTCGTCGGCGAGCCCGATGACGCGGGAGGCCTTGGTGCCGGGCGCGGGCTCGAGCTCGTAGAGGGTCACGACCGGACCCGGCCGCACCTTCACGATGCGGCCCTGGACGCCGAAGTCGTCGAGCACCGATTCGAGCAGGCGCGCGTTCTGCGCCAGCGCGTCCTCGTCGACCGACGCGTTGCGCTCCTCCGGTTTCGGCATGCGCAGTAGCTCGAGGCTCGGCATGTCGATGGTGCCGTCGCCGAGGTCGAGCGCGGCCTGCTTCCGTGGCGCGCGCTTCGGGCGCGCGGCGGCCGGCGGCTCGGCGCGGCCCGGCGCCTCGACGAGCTCGCGCGGCGAGGGCCGCGGCGCGGGCGGCGCCCCCCCGGGCGCCTCCCCGGCGGCTGGCGCCAGCATGCCGGGCTCGCGCCGCTCGCGGCGGCGCTCGGCCCTGTCCTCGGCGCGCAGCCTGCCCGGGTCGCGCAGCCGCAGCCTCGGCACCAGCCGCGCGGCGCGGCGCGCCAGGCCCGACGCCGCGGCCAAGCCGGTGGCGACGCCTTGGGCGGCGGCGCGCCACTCGATCCAGGTGACAGCGAGGAGGAAGACGAGGGCGGCAGCGGCGAGCGAGCCGGCGAGCGCGGAAAGCCCGGCAGCGCCCAACCCGAGGTCCTGCATGGGCGAGAGGATCCAGGCGAGGCACAGTCGCCCCGCGATCCCGCCGAGCCCGACATCGAAGGGACGAGGCCATCCCGCGGGCGCCTGCAGGAAGGCAAGCGCGGTCGCGGCGCAGAGCACGGCGAGCGGCAGCAGCGCGAGGCGCGCCCACCAGAGCGGCAGGCGGTGGACGCGCACGAGCCGGAAGCCCCAGGCGAGCAGCACGAGCGCCGGGATCGCCGCGGCGAGGCCGAGCGACTGCAGCGCGACGTCGGCGACGGCCGCGCCGGGCAGGCCGAGCAGGTTCGAGGCCGGCCTGCCGAGCGCGTGGTTGGGCGAGGGGTCGAGCGGCGAATAGGTCGCGAGCGCGACCGCGAGGAGCACGGCGACCACGATGAGCGCCGCCCCGGCCGCCTCGATGGCGCGGCGGCGGAAGAACTCCCCGCTGCCCGCGGGGAGCCATTGCCGGCGGATGGCGATGCTGCTCATGCGCGCGACGTCCCGAGCCGGTCGAGCACCTGGCTCATGCGCGTGAGCGCGATCTCGGTGGCCTCGAGTTCCTGCACCAGCGCGATGCGGACATAGGGCTTGCCGAAATTGCTGCCGTCGGCGGCGGGCTTGGTGAGGTAGGCGCCGGGCAGGACCTTGATGCCTGCCTCGCTCCACAGCGCGCGCGTCGCGGCCTCGCCGTCGCCGACGTCGAGCCAGAGGTAGAAGCCGCCGGCGGGCTGGTAGAAGCCGTGGCGGCCGCCGAGCAGCCGCGCGGCGATCTCGTACTTGCGCGCGTAGAGCGCGCGCGTCGCCTCGACATGCGCGTCGTCGTCCCAGAGCGCCGCCGCCGCGTCCATCACCGCGAGGGGGGTCGAGGCCGCCTCGTAGACGCGCAGCCGGTTGAGCATCGCGATGGCGTGCGGGCTGCCGGCGACGAAGCCGGAGCGAAGGCCCGGCGCGGAGGAGCGCTTGGACAGCGTGTGCGAGACGAGGAGGTTGTCGAGGACGTGGCCATGGGGGCCGGGGCCCAGCGCCAGCGCCGCCTCGATCGCGCCGGCTGGCGGCGCGGGCGTGTAGTAGAGCTCGCAGTAGCATTCGTCCGCGACCAGCATGAAGTCGTGGCGCCGCGCGAGCTCGAGCGCCTTCTTCCAGTAGGCGAGGTCGGCGCAGGTGCCCTGCGGGTTCGACGGGCTGCAGAGGTAGAAGACCTGCGTGCGCCGCAGGGTTTCCTCCGGGATGGCGTCGAGGTCCGGAAGCCAGTTGCTCGCCGCGCTCGTTGGCAGGAAGACCGGTTCTGCGCCGGCCATCGCGGCGGCGCCGAAATAGACCTGGTAGAAGGGGTTCGGCATGAGCGCGAGCGGCTTCGGCCCGCCCTCGCTCTGCGTCACCGCAAGCAGCGCGACCATGAACAGGCCCTCGCGCGTCCCCGCGACCGGCGCGATCTGCGCATGCGGGTCGAGCGCGGAGGCCGGCACGCCGTAGCGCCGGCGCAGGAAGCCCGCGCAGGATTCGCGCAGGCCTGGCGTGCCGACGACTGGCGGGTAGAGGTTCCAGCGCTTGCGGTCGCCCGCGATGATGTCGATGGCGAAATCCGGCGGCTGGTGCTGCGGCTCGCCGATATGCAGCATGATCGGGCGGTCGTTGCTGCGCGGGTCGTTGCCCTTCAGCAGGTCGGCGAGGCGCTGGAACGGGTAATCGTTGAGCCGTTCGAGGCGGGCATTGATCATGGCGGGACCGGCCGGGGCGAGGACGCGGCGCTGGAACCCCTCCCGGGCGCCGCTGGAAAACGGAAGCGAATCAATCCTATCGGCCGTCTCCTTGAAGCACAAGTCGAGCTATCGGCACCGCCATATGTCGTGGGTGGGTCCCGCGTTCCCCACGAAATCCCCGAGTCGCGTGAACGAAGGAACGAAAAGCGTACACTCCAGACGAAAACCGCCCGGCGCGCGGGGGGCTGCGCGCCGGGCGGTCGACGGCGGGACGATCAGTGGATCGTCTCGCCGTGCAGCGCGATGTCGAGGCCGTCGCGTTCCTGCTCGTCGCTGACGCGCAGGCCGATCGTCGCGTCGACCACCTTCAGGATCGCGAAGCTCGCGATCGCCGAGTAGGCGATGGTGAAGGCGACGGCGACGACCTGGATGACGACCTGGCCGGCATTGCCCTCGAGCAGGCCCTGCGAGCCGGCCGGGGTCGCCTCGGTCGCGGAGAGCGCGCCGACCGCGAAGACGCCGGTGAGGATCGCGCCGACGATGCCGCCGACGCCGTGCACGCCGAAGACGTCGAGGGAGTCGTCGTAGCCGAGCTTGCGCTTCAGCGCGGTCGAGGCCCAGAAGCAGACGAGGCCGGAGACGACGCCGATGACCAGCGCGCCGCCGGGCATCACGAAGCCGGAGGCCGGCGTCACGGCGACGAGGCCGGCCACCGCGCCGGACACGATGCCCAGCACCGACGGCTTCCCTCGCGTCGTCCACTCCGCGAACATCCAGGACAGGGCCGCGGCCGCGGCGGCGACCTGCGTCACCGCCATCGCCATGCCGGCGCGGCCGTTGGCGGCCGCGGCGGAGCCGGCGTTGAAGCCGAACCAGCCGACCCAGAGCAGCGAGGCGCCGATCACCGCGAGGGCGAGGTTGTGCGGCGCCATGTTGTCGTGGCCGAAGCCACGGCGCTTGCCCAGCACGATCGCCGCGACGAGGCCGGCGATGCCCGCGTTGATGTGAACCACCGTTCCGCCGGCGAAGTCGAGCGCGCCCGAGGCGAAGATCCAGCCCGAGGGATGCCAGACCATGTGCGCGACCGGCGCGTAGACGACGACCAGCCAGACGCCCATGAACCACAGCATCGCCGAGAACTTCATGCGGTCGGCGAAGGCTCCGCAGATCAGCGCCGGCGTGATGATCGCGAAGGTCATCTGGAACATCATGAACACGACCTCGGGGATCGTGGTCGCGACCGCCGCGTCGCCCGTGCCGAGCGTGAAGGGCTTGTCCCAGCCGATGCCGGAGAGCAGCACGCGCGAGAAGTCGCCGACCAGGCTGCCGCCGTTGCCGAAGGCGAGGCTGTAGCCGACCACCATCCACAGGATCGTCACGAGGCTGCAGATCGCGAAGGACTGCATCATCGTCGACAGCACGTTCTTCTTGCGCACCATGCCAGCGTAGAAGAGCGCGAGGCCCGGTATCGTCATCATCAGGACGATGGTGGTCGCGGTGAGCATCCATGCCGTGTCGCCGGCATCGATCTTGGCGTCGGCCGCCCAGGCCGGGGTCGCGGCCAGGGCTGCTGCGACCGTCGCGAGGCCGGCGCGTGCCGGCAGTCGGGTCGAGGTCGTCATCATGTCTCTCCTTAGTGGCGTGGCCTTCGACGCGGGGGAAACGCCGCCTCGGGCCGTCTCGTGATCGGGGGACTCAATTTCCGTGCCAGCGACGCTTTGCCGCCGGGACTGGGGTTTTCCGCCCTCGGCGCATGCGTCCGGCAGATGTGCACAATAAATGTGCAGTACTGGCGGGGAACACGAGCCTATTTTCCGGGCAATCGGTCAGAGCGCCTCGGCGTCGGTCTCGCCCGTGCGGATGCGCACGGCGCTCGTCAGCTCGTAGACGAAGATCTTCCCGTCGCCGATCTTGCCCGTGGCCGCCGCCTTCTGGATCGCCTCGACGACGCGTGCCGCCACCGGATCCGCGACCGCCACCTCGATCTTCACCTTTGGCAGGAAATTCACCTGGTACTCGGCGCCGCGATAGATCTCGGTCTGGCCCTTCTGGCGGCCGAAGCCCTTCACCTCGGTGACGGTGAGGCCCTGGACGCCCAGCTCGGTGAGCGCCTCGCGCACCTCGTCGAGCTTGAACGGCTTGATGACGGCCATGATCATCTTCATGTCGATTTCCTTTCCTTCGCTCGCCGCGGCGGGGGCGCGCGGCATTCGCCGGTCTCCCATTCAAGTCCCGTGCCGCTCGCCGCGGGCCGCCGCGCGGAACTGGACAGGCGACCGCGCGCTGCTGCAGTTTCCGCGAGCCATGGACGCTGCGCGCGAGACGATGCCGACCGGGGAGGATTGCGACGTCGCGATCGTCGGCGGCGGCCTCGTCGGGCTGAGCCTCGCCCTGGCGCTGGCCGGGGCCGGGCTTCGCGTGGTCGTGGTCGACCGCGAGGCACCCGCGGACGCCGGCATCGACGACGCGGATGGAAGGTCCTCGGCCATCGCCTGGGGCTCGCAGCGCGTCCTCGCCGCGATCGGCGCCTGGGACCTGCTCGCGGCCGATGCCGCCGCGATCGAGGACATCCGCGTCTCCGACGGGCGGTCGCGCCTGTTCCTGCACTACGACCATTGCGAGGTGGCCGACCATCCGCTCGGCTTCATCGTCGAGAACCGGTTCACGCGCCGCGCGCTGAAGGCCTGCGCCGCGCGCGCGCGGTCGCTGCGCTGGCTGGCGCCGGCGCGCGTCGCGGGCTTCGGCCAGCGTCCGGGCGCGCGGGTCGTCGAGCTCGCCGATGGCCGGCGCATCGCCGCGCGCCTGCTCGTGGGCTGCGACGGCAAGGCCTCGGCCGTGCGCTACGCCGCCGGCATCGGCGCCTTCCGCCACCGCTACGGCCAGTCGGGCATCGTCGCGACGCTGCGCCACGGCAAGCCGCACGCCAATGTCGCGCATGAGCGCTTCCTGCCCGCAGGGCCCTTCGCGATGCTGCCGCTGCCCGACCGCGACGGCGCGCATCGCTCCTCGATCGTGTGGACGGAGCGCGAGGCGCTCGTGCCGGCGCTGATGGCGCTTGGCGCCGACGAATTCGCGGCCGAGGCGCGGCGGCGCTTCGGCGACTGGCTCGGCGCGCTCTCGCTCGAGGGCCGGCGATTCGCCTATCCGCTGGAGATCGTGCAGGCCGACAGCCTCGTCGCGTCGCGCGTCGCGCTCGCCGGCGACGCCGCGCATGCGATCCACCCGATCGCCGGCCAGGGCTTCAACCTCGGCCTGCGCGACGTCGCGGCGCTCGCCGAATGCGTCGTCGACGCCGCGCGGCTCGGCCTCGACATCGGCGGCGGCGAGGTGCTCGAGCGCTACCAGCGCTGGCGGCGCGTCGACAACATGTCGCTGCTCGCCGTCACCGACGTCCTCAATCGCCTGTTCTCGAACGACCTGCCGCCGCTGCGCGCCGCGCGACGCCTCGGCCTCGCGGCGGTCGAGCGCGTGCCGCCGCTCAAGCGGCTGTTCATGCGCCACGCGATGGGCGTGGTCGGCGACTTGCCGCGCCTCGTGCGCGGCGAGGGGCTCTGAGCGCCTAGGCCCTGTCCTCGCCCTCGCGCCAGCCCAGCGCGTGGCCGACGACGCGCGACACGAGCGGGCGCTGGGCGAGGAAGGGCAGGGGCCGGCAGGCGTGCATCGTCGCGATGCCGAGCCGCGCGACGCGCATCCCGGCGAAGGCCCCGACGCCGAGCCGCGCCGACACGGTGCCGGCCAGCTTGTGGCCGAGGCCGCCGATCGCCTCCGCGGTCAGTTCGCCGAGGATGTCGGCGCCGGCAACGCCGGCGGCGTTGGCGAGCACGCGGCGCATGAGCGCCAGCGCCACCAGCCCGCCGGGACGGAAGCCGTAGCAGCCCGCGACCTCGCGGATCATGCGCAGCGAGCGCAGCGCGACGATCACCGCGTCGAGCGCGACGAGCGGGCTCGCTGCCGTGCCGATCGCGCAGTCGCGCGCGGCGCGGCTCACCGCCGCAAGCGCGGCGCGGTCGAGCTCGGGCATCGCCTCGCGCTCGAACAGCGCGAGCGCGTCGGGCGCCGCGTAGCCGTCGGTGGCCATGGCCTGGAAGCGCGCGAGGCCGGGCCCGGCGCCCGGCGTCGCCGCGAGCTGGCGCGCGACCTCGCCGAACCAGGGCTCCGCGGCGCCCGCGCCGCCGCTGGCGAGCAGCCGCGCGGCCTCCTCCTGCAGCGCCTCGACGCGCGCGATGCGGCGCAGCTCCGCGACCTCGCCGCGCGCCCAGAGCGCGCCGGCGCCGATCGTGGCTATGCCGAGCGCGCCCGACAGCCATCCCAGCACCGGCGAGATCGCCGCCGCGGCGGCGACCGCGCCCGCGAACTGCACGCCCGCGTAGGCGACGATGCAGGCAAGCAGCAGCTGGAGGAAGCGGCGGCGCCAGCGCGCGGGGCGCGGCGCCGGGACGAAGCCGTCCTCCGCCGGCAGCAGCGCGTCGGGCGCGGCCACTGGCGCCGCCTTGCGCCGCGGCACGAAGTCGCCGGGATCGTAGAGGCCAGGCTCGATCGGTCCGCGCTGGTTCATCGCAGCCAGTCTCCAAGGAGCAGGTCGAGGGCCTTGTCGAGGTTGACGTTTGGGAAGGGCCTCGCCGCGTGGCCGGAGAGGTCGGGCGGGGCGAACTCCGCGTAGACGAAGCCGCCCGCGGGCCAGGCCTCGCGCGCCGGCGGCTCCGGCGGCACGTCGCTCGGCACCAGCATGCGCGCGACGTCGCCGGGATGCTTGAGCTTGCCGCAGATGGCCGCGCGCTGGGCGTCGTCCCGGCGCATCCAGCCATCCTGCGTCGCGCGCACCGCCGCCACCACGTCGAAGCGGAGCATCTCCTCGTCGATCGCGCCGGCCCAACGCGTGCCGGCGAAGCGCCCGGCGACGAGCTGGCGCAGGTTCAGGTACTGCGTCGTCGTGACGTGGTCGGCCTTGGTGGCGAGCACGAGCACGCGGTCGATGCGCGTGCGCAGCCGGTCGAGCAGCGGGACGCGCCGGTAGCGGAAGCTGGCCAGCGCGGCCTCGAGCGCGCCCGCCGCGTCGGCGAAGACCGCCTCGCCCGCCGCCAGCGCGCCGATCGCGTCGAACAGCACGACCTGCCGGTCGAGCCGCGCGAAATGCGCGCGGTAGAAGGGCTCGACCACCTCCTCGCGGTAGCGTGCGTAGCGCGCGGCCATCGCCGCGTGCAGGGCGCCGCCCGCCATGCCGGCGGGAAGCGGCGCGGGCGCGAATTCCGCGGCGCCCGCCTGCGGCACGACGAGGCGGCCGGGCTGGAGATGTCGCAGCCCGGCGGCGGCGCATGCGGCGAGGAGCTCGCCATGCGCCTCGACGAGGCCCGGCGCCGCGCGTGCATCCGGCGCCGCGTCGCGCGCGCGCGCGAGCCATGCATCGACGGCCTCGCGGCACGGCGCGCCCTCGGCGCCGAGGCGTGCGAGCGCGGCCGCGCTCCACGCCGCGTAGTCGAGCTGGAGCAGCTCGAGGTCGAGGAGCCACTCGCCAGGGTAGTCGACGATGTCGAGCACGACCTCGTCGCCGGGGCGGTGCCGGCGCGCGAGCCTGAGGCGAAGCCCGCAGAGCGCGCGCGTGGGCTCCGGCCAGCGCGGCGGCTCGGCCGTCAGCCCCTCGACATGGCGCGCAAGCGGGAAGGGCGGCAGGTCCTCCAGCCGCTCGACCGTGGCGGTCCAGCCGCGCGGGCCGAGCGCGCCGGACAGGAGCGGCATCGCGCCGGGATGGGCGCCGCCGTGGTGCAGCGCGTGGACGAGCGCCGTCGTGAACACGGACTTGCCGGCGCCTGAAAGCCCGGTGATGCCGATGCGCAGGTGGTTGCGGCCGAGCGCCGCGTTGCCGGCGCGCCACGCCTCGCCGGCCTTGCCGCCGAGCCAGGACGCGGCGCGGCGGAGCTCGTCGAGCGTCGGTGGCCGCAGCGCCTCCACGCCACCCACGCGCCGTCAGCGCGCCCGCGCCGGCGGATCGCGGCTCAGCCCGCGCGCCTCGAGGCTGGCGAGGTACTCGGACCAGACCTTGTCCTGCGTCTCGCCGAGCTCGCGCAGGTACTGCCACGAGAAGATCCCGCTGTCGTGCAGGTCGTCGAAGCGGATGCGGATCGCGTAGTTGCCGACCGGCTCGAGCCCGAGGATGCCGACATGCCGGCGCCCGGCCACCACCTGCTTCTGCGACGCGCCATGGCCCTGCACCTCGGCCGAGGGGCTTTCCACGCGCAGCAGCTCGGCCGGGTAGGAGAAGCTGCGGCCATCGTCGAAGGCGACCTCGAGCCGCTTCTCCGCCTTGCGCAGGCGGATCTCGACGGGCCAGTGCCGGGTCTCGAAGCCGGTCATCGCCGCGACGCTCAGCCGGCCTCGTCGAGGCGGCGCGCCTCGTCGACCAGCATGATCGGTATGCCGTCGCGCACCGGATAGGCGAGCCCGGCGGCGCGGCTCACGAGTTCCTGGCGCTCGCGGTCGTAGTGGAGCGGCTGGCGCGTCGCCGGGCAGACGAGGATCTCGAGCAGCCGCGGGTCGATGCCGCCTTCGCGCGTCGCGTCCATGGTACCGTCCTCAATGCCGCGGCCGGTCGCCGCCGTCGCCGCCCTGCAGCGAGCCCATCTCCATCAGCGCGATGAGCGTGCGCGCCCGCTCGGCAGGACCGGGCGCCTCGAGCAGGGCCTGCTTCTCGTTCGGCGAGAAGGGGCAGACCATGGCGAGCGTCGTGATGAGCCTGTCGTCCGGCGTCTCGGTGATCGCGCGCCAGTCGGCCGAGATCTCGTTGGTCGCGAAGTAGCGCTTGATCGTGGCGAGCAGCCGCTGGCGGTCGGCCATCGGCTCGGGCGGCTGGCCGGCCGCGAGCATGTCGCGCCGCCAGGGGGCCCAGTCGACCCGCATCCGGCGATAGCCGCGCGCGCCATCGACCTCCTCCAGCACGGTGAAGCGGCTGACGCCGGTCAGCGTGATCAGGAAGCGGTAGCGGCCGCCCTCGTGCTCGGCGAAGGACGTGATCCGGCCGAGGCAGCCTATCGGGTAGAGCGGCGGCGCGGCATCGGCGGCCGAGGGGTCGAGCGGCTGGATCATGCCGATCGCGCGCTGCGGCGAGCCGAGCGCGTCCTCGACCATGGCGACGTAGCGCGGCTCGAAGACGTTGAGCGGCAGCCGCCCGCCGGGCAGCAGCAGGACGCCGGCCAGCGGGAAGACCGGGATTGTGTCCGCAAGCCTCTCCTCGCCGCCGCCGAGGGTCATGGGCGCGCCGCTCCGGCCGCTCAGGCGAACATCATCGAGGACAGGCGCCGGCGGCCGGCGACGGTCAGCGCATGGGTGGGCCCGAGCGCCTCCCAGAACTTGATCAGCTGCTTGCGCGCGGCGGCGTCGTTCCAGTTGCGATCGCGCCTGAAGCTCTCGAGAAGCTGGTCCATCGCCGCCTCCTGCTGGCCGCCGCCGAAGAGCGCCACCGCGAGGTCGAGCCGCGCCTGGTGGTCGGCGGGATCGTGGGCGATCTTCTCGAGCAGCTGGGCGACCTCGCCGCTGGCCTTGTCGGCCTGCTCGGCAAGCTCGACCTGCGTCAGCACCTGCTGGGCCTCGGCGGACTTGCGTGCCTCGGCGGGGAGCGATTCGACGAGCTGGCGCGCGCGGCCCGGGTCGCCGGAGCCCGCGTAGCAGCGCGCGAGGCCGATCGTCGCGGCCACGTTGCCGGGCTCGTGCGCCAGCACCTGGCCGAAGATCGCGCTCGCCGTGCCTTCGTCGCCGGCCTCGAATGCGGCCTTGGCCTGCTCGATCGCCTCCTGCACGGGCGAGGGCGCGGCGGCGCCGCCGAGCTTCTTCACGAACTGGCGGATCTGGCTCTCCGGCAGCGCGCCGACGAAGGCGTCGACGGGCCGGCCGCCCTTGAAGGCGTAGACCGCCGGGATCGACTGCACGCGCAGCTGCTGGGCAAAGTAGGGATGCTCGTCGGTGTTGATCTTGACCAGGCGGACCGCGCCATTGGCCTCGCGGACCACCTTCTCGATGACCGGGCCGAGCTGCTTGCAGGGGCCGCACCAAGGGGCCCAGAAATCCACGATGACCGGCGCCTGCTGCGAGGCGACGAGTACGTCCTGCTCGAAGCTGTCGTCCGTGCCGTCCTTGATGATGTCGCTCGGCGTGGCGGAGCGTCCGCCGATCAGGGTTTCCATGCTGTCCTCGAACCGGTCTCGTTTCCGGGCCCCGCCGCGAGGCGGAGAACCTCGGGGTCGCCCCACGCGGGCCACTAGCGCATTAGATGGACGGTTTGCGTGGCCCTGACAACCCCGCCCTTCCCTTTGCGATGCTTGCAATCCGATCGTCTCTGGCTATTATCCGCGCCCGCTTCGCAAGTCCGGTCATGCCGGCGCGCGATGCCCCGGAATGGCGCCCGCGGGAGTAGCTCAGTGGTAGAGCATCACGTTGCCAACGTGAGGGTCGAGGGTTCGAACCCCTTCTCCCGCTCCATTCCGAACCCGCAAGCGAAGCCCCTCTCCATGCTCCGCCGCTCCATTCTCCTAGCCCCCCTCGCCCTGGCGGCGTCCTGCGCCTCCGCGCCGCAGGACCATGACCGCCACGCGATCTTTTTCGCGCCGGACTCCGCCGATCCCGGCCCCGAGGGCCGGGACCTCGCGCGACGCCTCGCCGCGGAGATCCGCAGCGGCGGCGCGAGGACGGTGCGCATCGAGGCGCACGCCAACCGCATGCCCGACGGGTCGGAGAACCTGCCCCTGGCGCGCAGGCGCGCCGATGCCGTGGCCGACGCCCTGCGCGAGGCCGGCGTGGCGCCCGCGGCGATGCGCCGCGTCGTCATGGGAGAGGCGCAGCGCACGGGCCCCCTCCCCGTCGAGGGCAGGCGGGTCGACATCGTCCTCGAGCGCTGAGGCGCCCCGGGGCGGTTCGCCCGCGCGGGCCTCAGGGCGTCGCGAGGAAGACCTGGCCCTTCGGGATCTCGCCCACGACCTCGCGCCGGGCGCGGAACTCGACCTCCTGCACGCCGTAGCCGTGGCCCGCGAAGAACCTCACGACGTCCATCAGTTCGAGGCCCTGGCGCTGCCAGTAGCTCGGCTCGTAGAGGAAGAAGATCTTCGGGCGGTCGCGCTCGATCAGGCCGCGCATGCCCTGGAGCGCGTTGTATTCCTCGCCCTGGGCGAGCAGCTTGACCACGTCCACGCGCGGCAGCGGGTTGTCGCGCATCCACTCGTCGATCGAGACCACCTGCATCTCCACCGATGCGGTCTGCTTGCCGACATTGGCGGCGACGAGGCTCGCGTTGGCGAAGTTCCCGATCGAATCGTCGTGCAGGTAGAAGGTCCGCGTCTCGCTGCGCGCGGAGACCGCCGCCTCGACCGTGGTCACCCAGTCGATGCCGTTCAGCGCCATGTTCCGGCGCAGCCGGCCCATCGGGTGCGGGTCGGGCTCGAACACGACCACGCGCCCGGTCGGGCCGACGCGGTTGGCCATGATCACGGAGTGCATGCCGACATTGGCGCCGATGTCGATCGCGACCTGGCCGGGGCGCAGCATGCGGTTGATCAGCCGCGACACCTCCGGCCGGAAGGCGCCGTAGAAGAAGATGTACCACTCCAGGAAGGACTGCGTGTCGCAGTGGAAGAGCAACCCCTCGTCGTAGTCGACGACGCTGCGGATCGGCCGGTCGTTGCCCGGCGGGTAGAGCATGCGCACCACGCGGTCGATGCCCCTGGGCTGGAAGCGACGCGTCGCCCACGCGAGCCAATGCACCCATTCGGGCGCCGGGGGAGAGGGCTGGTCGCTCATCGAACCTCTGGAGGCCGGATCCAGCGATCCGGCTATTGAGTGCTGCATGTGCGTGTCCGGTTATCCGTTGCCCGCGCGCCCTGTCAAGGACGGGGGTCCCGGACGGGCGGCGGTGGGACAACGCAGGCCCGGCGCGGTTTCTTCCCGCGCGGCGCGCGCTCAGTGCCGGAAATGCCGCATGCCGGTGAACACCATGGCGAGGCCGCGCGCGTCGGCGGCGGCGACCACCTCGGCGTCGCGGATCGAGCCGCCGGGCTGGATCACCGCCGTGACGCCCGCCTCGGCCGCGGCGACGAGGCCGTCGGCGAAGGGGAAGAAGGCGTCCGAGGCGACGACCGAGCCGATCGCGCGGCTGCGCGCCTCGCCCGCGGCCTTCGCCCCCTCCGCGGCCTTCCAGGCGGCGATGCGCGAGGAATCGATCCGGCTCATCTGCCCGGCGCCGATGCCAACCGTCGCGCCATCCCTCGCGTAGACGATCGCGTTCGACTTCACGTGCTTGGCGACCGCGAAGGCGAAGAGCAGGTCGTCGAGCTCGCGCGCGTCCGGCGCGCGCTTCGTCACGACCCTGAGGTCGGCGCGCGCGACGCGGCCGGCGTCGCGGTCCTGGACGAGGTAGCCGCCGGCGAGCGTGCGCACCGACAGCCCGCCCGCCGCGGGATCGGGCACGCCGCCGGTGACCAGCAGGCGGAGGTTCTTCTTCGCGGCGATGATCGCCTGGGCCTCGGCCGTCGCCTCGGGCGCCACGATGACCTCGACGAAGAGCTTCGCGATCTCGCCCGCGGTCTCCGCGTCGAGCGGGCGGTTGAGCGCGACGATGCCGCCGAAGGCGCTGACCGGGTCGCAGTCCAGCGCCCTCAGATACGCCTCGCGCGGCGTCGCGCCGCGCGCCACGCCGCAGGGATTGGCATGCTTGACGACGACGCAGGCCGGATCGGCGAACTCGGCCACCGCCTCGAAGGCGGCGTCGGTGTCGTTGTAGTTGTTGTAGGAGAGCTCCTTGCCCTGGAGCTGGCGCGCGGTCGCGACGCCGGGCCGCGCCGGGCCGCCGGCGTAGAACGCGGCCGCCTGGTGCGGGTTCTCGCCGTAGCGCAGCACCTCGCGCCGCTCGCCCGCCAGCACGAGGCGCGCCGGCCAGGCGTCGCCGTTCTGCGCCGCGAACCAGCGCGAGATCGCGGCGTCGTAGGCGCCGGTGCGCGCATAGGCGGCGGCCGCGAGGCGGCGGCGCAGCGCCGCTGTCGTCGCGCCGCCATGCGCGTCCATCTCCGCGACCAGCGCGGCGTAGTCGGCCGCCTCGACGACGACCGCGACCGAATCGTGGTTCTTGGCGGCGGCGCGGATCATCGCCGGGCCGCCGATGTCGATGTTCTCGATCGCGGTCGCGAAGTCGGCGCCGCGCGCGATTGTCGCCTCGAACGGATAGAGGTTGACCACGAGGAGGTCGATCGGCGCGATGCCATGCGCCTGCATCGCCGCGACATGCGCCGCGTCGTCGCGCCGCGCCAGCAGCCCGCCATGGATCCGCGGGTGCAGCGTCTTCACGCGCCCGTCCATGATCTCCGGGAAGCCGGTGTGCTCGCCGACCTCGACGACGCGATGCCCGGCCTCGCGCAGCGCCCTGGCCGTGCCGCCCGTGGACAGGATCTCGACGCCATGCCGCGCGAGGCAGGCGGCGAGCTCGAGGAGCCCCGTCTTGTCGGAGACGGAGACGAGGGCGCGGGTGATCCTGGCCTTGTCCATTTCACGTGACTCGCTGGCTGGTGGTGGCGCGACGCGGGCGCCCGTCTAGCAAGAAACCGCGCCGGCTTGTAACCCCGCGTCAGGACGTCGCGGCGAATTCCGGGACCATGCGGCGCAGCGCGGCGAGCAGTTCCGCCTCGCGGCCGGCGCGTGCCAGTGCCTCCAGCTCGTCGAAGCCGCGCGCCAGCGCCTCGGCGTCGCCCGCGCGCGGATCGGCCAGCCTGATCCCCGCGAGCGTCGTCGGCGCGAGCGGCTCGGCGGCGTGGAAGAGCTCCTCCTCGAGCTTTTCCGCTGGCCGCAGCCCGGTGAACACGACCTTGACGTCGCGCTCCGGCTTCAGCCCCGCGAGCAGGATCATGCGCCGCGCGAGGTCGGCGATGCGCACCGGCGCGCCCATGTCGAGGACGAAGAGCTTGCCGCCCGTGGCGGCGGCGTCGCGCGTGCCGAGCGCGGAGGCCTGCAGCACGAGCTCGACCGCCTCGCGCACGGTCATGAAGTAGCGCTTCATGTCGGGGTGGGTGACGGTCAGCGGCCCGCCCGCGGCGAGCTGGCGCTGGAAGAGCGGCACGACCGAGCCGGTCGAGCCGAGCACGTTGCCGAAGCGCACGGTGACGTAGCGCGTCCCGCCCGCGCCCGCGCCCGCGGCGCGGTCGAGGGCCTGGCAATAGGCCTCGGCGAGGCGCTTGGTGGCGCCCATGACGTTGGTCGGGTTGACGGCCTTGTCGGTGGAGATCGCCACCATCGCGGCCACGCCGTGGGCGCGCGCGAGGTCGGCGACGTTGCGCGTGCCGCAGATGTTGGTGAGCGCGCCCTCGGCCGGGTGCGCCTCCACCATCGGGACGTGCTTGAGCGCGGCGGCGTGGAACACGAGCTCGGGCCGCGCCTCGGCGAAGGCGCGCGCCAGGCGCTCGCGGTCGCGCACGTCCGCCAGGACGGCCCTGCGCGCCAGCGCGGGCTGGCGCTCGCCGACCTCGAGGTCGATCGCGTAGAGCGCGTATTCCGAGCTGTCGAGCAGCACGAGCTCGGCGGGCGCGAGATCGGCGATCTGGCGCGCGAGCTCGGAGCCGATCGAGCCGCCGGCGCCGGTGAGCAGCACGCGTCGCCCCGCGACGAGCGCCTCGACCGGCGCGCGGTCGAGCACGGCCTGGGAGCGGCCGAGGAGGTCCTCGATCGCGATCGGGCGCACGTCCTGGCGCGCCTGCCCGGCGCTGCGCAGCTCGGTGAGCCGCGGCAGCCGAGCCACGGCGATGCCGAGGCGCTCGCCCTCGTCGAGCAGCTTCTCGAGCCTCTCGCCCGCGAACTCGGCGCGGGTGACGACGATGCGCTGGGGCTTGCGGCTGCGCGCGGCGAGCTGCTCGACGATCAGGGGCAGCTCGTCGACCTGGCCCAGGACCTGGAGCCCTCGCAGGGAGCGGCCGCGCCGGGCCCCCGTCTCGTCGAGGAGGCCGACGACCGCGTAGGGCGCGCCGGGGCGTTCGCTCGCCTCGATGAAGCGCTCGGCCTCGGCGCCGGCGCCGACCAGCAGGACGGGCACGCGGCCGGGATCCGCGGCGCCCGACAGGTCGAAGCGGCCATCCTTCGCCAGGCGATAGAGGATGCGCGGGCCCGAGAGCAGGAGGATGAGCACGAACCAGGCGATGACGAGCGCGGAACGCGGGTAGTCCTCGAGCCGCGTGAACGCGAACATCGCGGCGAGGTGGAACAGCACGATCAGCGTGCTTGCCCGGGTGATCCGCGCGAGGTCGGGGAAGGAGGCGAAGCGCCAGATGCCGCGATAGAGGCCGAGCCAGCGGAACACCGCGGCGGCGATGGCGGCGAAGAGCGCGCAGCCGCCCAGCAGCAGCGTCTCGTCGGCGCGCGCGAAATCCTCGCCCAGCCGCAGCCACAGCGCGAGGACATAGGCGATCGCCGCCATCGCCACGTCGTGGGCGAAGGCGATGGCGAGCTTGGTCGAGGTGCCGATCGTCAGGCGCATTGTCCGTCCGGGAAGCCTTGTCGCGGCCTCTCTAGCACGGCTGGCGGGCGACGGCTCATGGCGGCGGCAGCAGCGCGCGCAGGCGGTAGAGCGCCTCGAGCGCCTCGCGCGGCGTGAGGTCGTCGGGCGCGACGCGGCGCAGCTCCGCCTCGACCGCGGAGGGCGCGATGCGCGGCGCCGGCGCGGCCGCGGCGGCGCTGAACAGCGGCAGGTCCTCGGCGAGCCGCGCCACGTCGCCGCGCGCGTCGTCGCGCTCGAGCGCCGCCAGCACCTCCTCGGCGCGGGCGACGACCGGCGCCGGCAGCCCGGCGAGCCGCGCGACATGGATGCCGTAGGAGCGGTCGGCGGTGCCCGGCGCGACCTCGTGCAGGAACACGACCTCGCCCTGCCATTCGCGCACCCGCATCGTGTGGCAGGCGAGGCCGGGCAGCCGCGCGGCGAGCGCGGTGAGCTCGTGGTAGTGCGTCGCGAAGAGCGCGCGGCAGCGGTTGGATTCGTGCAGGCCCTCGATCGTCGCCCAGGCGATGGACAACCCGTCGAAGGTCGCCGTGCCGCGGCCGATCTCGTCGAGGATGACGAGCGAGCGCGGGCCGGCGCGGTTCAGGATCGCCGCCGTCTCGACCATCTCGACCATGAAGGTGGAGCGCCCGCGCGCGAGGTCGTCGGCGGCGCCGACGCGGCTGAACAGCCGGTCGACGAGGCCGATGCGCGCGCGCGCCGCCGGCACGAAGCTGCCGGCCTGGGCGAGGATGGCGATCAGCGCGTTCTGGCGCAGGAAGGTCGACTTGCCGGCCATGTTCGGGCCGGTGAGCAGCCAGAGCCGCGCGCCCTCGCCGGCGTCGAGCCGGCAGTCGTTGGGCACGAAGGATTCGCCCGCGGCCAGGCGCGCGGCCTCGACCACGGGATGGCGCCCGCCCTCGACCTCGAAGGCGCCGGACCCGTCGACCACCGGCCGGCGCCAGTCGCGCGCGACGGCGAGCTCGGCCAGCGCCGCGGCGACGTCGAGCCGGGCCAGCGCGCGCGCCGCCGCCGAGATCTCCTCCGCGCGCGCGGCGGCCTCCGCTCGCAGCGCCTCGAAATGCTGCATCTCCAGCGCCAGCGCGCGGTCGCCGGCGGAGACGATGCGCTGCTCGAGCTCGGAGAGCTCGGTGGTCGAGAAGCGTACCGCGCCGGCCATGGTCTGGCGGTGGATGAAGGCGGGGTCGGCGCGCAGCCTGTCGCCGTGCTGCGCGCCCACCTCGATGTAGTAGCCGAGCACGTTGTTGTGGCGCAGCTTGAGCGACGCGATGCCGGTCGACGCGGCGTAGCGCGCCTGCAGCGCCGCCACGTGCTGGCGCCCGTCGTCGCGCAGCGCGCGCAACTCGTCGAGCGCGGGATCGAAGCCGGGCGCGACGAAGCCGCCATCGGACGCGGCGAGCGGCAGGGATGGGGCAAGCGCGCGCCCGAGCAGGCCGACGATCTCGCCATGCGTGCCCAGCGCGGCGCGCGTCTCCTCGAGCAGCGCCGGCGCCGCGGCGAGGCCGGCGGGCGCGGTGGCGTCCCGGATCCGCGGCACCGCCGACAGGCCGTCGCGCAGCGCCGCGAGGTCGCGCGGGCCGCCGCGCCCGAGGCCAAGGCGCTGCAGCGCGCGCTCGATGTCGGGCATGCGCTTCAGCTCCGCGCGCAGCTCGCCGCGCGCCTGCGCGGCGTCGACGAGGAAGGCGACCATGTCGAGCCGCGCGTCGATCGGCCCGCGCGCGCGCAGCGGCCCCGCGACGTCGGCGCCGAGCAGCCGCGCGCCAGCGCCGGTCAGCGTCCAGTCCACCGCGTCGAGCAGGGAGCCCTTGCGCGCGCCGTCGAGCGTCGCCTCGACCTCGAGGTTGCGCCGCGTCGCGGGGTCGATCTCCATGAACCCGTCGCTGGCGCAGGGCGAGGGCGGCGACAGCCGCGGCAGGCGCCCCTTCTGCGTGAGCTCAACGTAGTCGACGAGCGCGCCGGCGGCGGCGAGCGCGGCGCGGCCGAACTGGCCGAAGGCGTCGAGCGTGCCCACGCGGTAGAGCGCCTCGAGGCGTCGCCGCCCGTTCTCGCTGTCGAAGCGCGGCGAGGGCAGCGGCGTCAGCGCGGCCTTCCACTCGCCGAGCGCGGCCGCGACGTCCTCGCGCCCGATCGCGCGGTCGGAGACGAGCAGCTCGCCCGGCGCGACGCGCGCCAGCGCGGCCGGCAGGTCCGCCATGCCGGACACGTCCTGGACGAGGAAGGTGCCGACCGACATGTCTATCCAGGCCAGCGCGACCTCGCCCTGCGCGAGGCCGAGCGCGGCGAGGTGGTTGTGCCGCCGCGCGTCGAGCAGCGAATCCTCGGTGAGCGTGCCGGGCGTGATCACGCGCGTGACGTCGCGCCGCACCACGGACTTTGCGCCGCGCCGGCGCGCCTCCGCGGGGTCCTCGAGCTGGTCGCAGATCGCGACGCGGTGGCCGCCGCGGATCAGGCGCAGCAGGTAGGCCTCGTGGCTGTGCACCGGCACGCCGCACATCGGGATGTCGGCGCCGAGATGCTTGCCGCGCTTCGTCAGCGTGAGGTCGAGCGCCCGCGCCGCGACCTCCGCGTCCTCGAAGAAGAGCTCGTAGAAATCGCCCATCCGGTAGAAGAGCAGCGCGCCCGGGTGCCTCGCCTTCACGTCGAGATACTGCGCCATCATGGGCGTGATGGCGCCGTCGGCGGCGGCCTCCGTCGTCGGGGCGGGATTCGGGTCCATTTGCGTGCCCGGGGTAAACCAGCGCAGGCCCCGCTTCAAGCCGCGTGCCATTCCCGGTGTGCAGTGCAGCGTGCGCGTGCTTTGACGGGCCCGTGGCCGAGCCCCTAGTTTCGCTTGACGGCACGATCCGGGCGGTTGCCCGCTGGACCGGGAGCGCGCCGCCACCAAGGGCGAGGACGAGAATGGCGAACGAAGCGACCCCGGTCACCGAGGAGGAAGCCCTCCAGTTCCATTCCAATGGCAAGGCGGGGAAGATCGAGATCACGCCCACCAAGCCGCTGACGACGCAGCGCGACCTCAGCCTCGCCTATTCGCCGGGCGTGGCCTGGCCCTGCCTGCACATCGCGAAGAACCCCGCGACCGCCTACGACTATACGGCGAAGGGCAACCTCGTGGCGGTGATCTCCAACGGCACGGCGGTGCTCGGCCTCGGCGACCTCGGCGCGCTGGCCTCGAAGCCGGTGATGGAGGGCAAGTCCGTCCTCTTCAAGCGCTTCGCCGACGTCGACTCGATCGACCTCGAGGTCGACACGAGGAACGTCGACGAGTTCGTCAATTGCGTGCGCTTCCTCGGGCCCAGCTTCGGCGGCATCAACCTCGAGGACATCAAGGCGCCGGAGTGCTTCATCATCGAGCAGCGCCTGCGCGAGCTGCTCGACATTCCCGTCTTCCACGACGACCAGCACGGCACGGCGATCGTCGCCGCCGCCGGCCTGCTCAACGCCCTCGACCTGACCGGGCGCGACATCCGCAACGTGCGCATGGTCATCAACGGCGCCGGCGCGGCGTCGATCGCCTGCGCCGAGCTGATCAAGGCGATGGGCGTCCCGCACGCCAACGTCGTGCTCTGCGACACCAAGGGCGTGATCTGGCAGGGCCGCGGCGACGGCATGAACCAGTGGAAGTCGGCGCATGCCGTGCCGACCAAGGCACGCTCGCTGCGCGACGCGATGGAGGGCGCCGACGTGTTCTTCGGCCTGTCCGCCAAGGACGCCGTCGACCAGGAGATGGTCCGCGCGATGGCCGCCAGGCCGATCATCTTCGCGATGGCCAACCCCGATCCGGAGATCACGCCGGAGGCCGCGCGCGCCGCGCGCAGCGACGTGATCGTCGCCACCGGCCGCTCGGACTACCCGAACCAGGTCAACAACGTCCTCGGCTTCCCCTACATCTTCCGCGGCGCGCTCGACGTGCGCGCCTCGACCATCAACGAGGCGATGAAGATCGCCGCGGTCGAGGCGCTGGCGAAGCTCGCGCGCGAGGACGTGCCCGACGAGCTCGATGCCGCCTATTCGGGCCGCCGCCTGCGCTACGGCCCCGACTACATCATCCCCGTGCCCTTCGACCCCCGCCTGATCTCGGTCGTGCCCGCCGCGGTCGCCGAGGCGGCGATGAAGAGCGGCGTCGCGCGCAGGCCGATCGCCGACATGAAGGGCTATCGCCGCGCCCTTTCCTCGCGCCGCGACCCGACCGCCGCGATGCTCGACCTCACCTTCGAGCAGCTGCGGTCCTCGCCGCCGCGCCGCGTCGTCTTCGCCGAGGGCGAGGAGGAGCGCGTGATCCGCGCCGCCGCGCAGTTCCAGTCCGCGGGCTACGGCACGCCGGTGCTGGTCGGGCGCGAGGATCGCATCGCGGCGACGATCAGGTCGGTCGGCATCCACGGCGCCGAGAAGCTCGAGATCCAGAACGCCCGCGTCAGCGGCAAGAACCGGGAGTACACGGACCTCCTCTATGCGCGCCTGCAGCGCCAGGGCTACCTGCTGCGCGACTGCCAGCGCCTCGTGAACCAGGACCGCAACGTCTTCGGCGCGCTGATGGTCGCCGCGGGCGACGCCGACGCGATCGTCACCGGCACGACGCGCGCCTACCACCAGGCGCTCGCCGACATCCGCATGGCGCTGCCCGGCGAGCCGGGGCGCCCGGTGATGGGGCTCACCATCGTCGTGACCAGCAGCCACACCGTCTTCATGGCCGACACGACGGTCAACGAGCTGCCCAACGCGGAGGAGATGGCGGACATCGCGATCCAGGCCGCCGCCAAGGCCCGCGCGATGGGCCACGTGCCGCGCGTCGCGCTGCTCTCCTACTCGAACTTCGGCAAGCCGATGCGCGAGAAGATGCTGTCGGTGCGACAGGCCGTGATGGCCCTCGACGCGCGCGAGGTCGACTTCGAGTACGACGGCGACATCTCGGCCGAGGTTGCGCTGGACGCGCGCCTGATCCGCAGCCTCTACCCGTTCTGCCGCCTCTCCGGCGCCGCCAACGTGCTGGTGATGCCGGGCCTGCATTCGGCCAACATCTCGAGCCAGCTCCTGCAGAAGCTCGGCGGCGGCACGGTGATCGGGCCGCTGCTGATCGGCATGTCGAAGCCGGCGCAGATCGTGCCCACCGGCGCCACCGTCGCGGAGGTCGTCAACATGGCGGCGCTGGCGGCGGCGGAAGTGCGCCGCTAGGCGCCGGCCCTCCCATGGCGCGGCGCCTCCTCGACGCGCGTCCCGACCGGCTGGACCTGCGCGACCGGCCCTACCGCCCGCCGCTGCGCTCGCTGCCGCCGCAATGGCCCGTCGACGCGGACATCGCGCGCTTGGTTGGCGCCTATGCGCGCGCCGGCCTCGTCCTCGACCAGGGGACTGAGGGCGCGTGCACGGGCTTCGGCCTCGCCTGCGTCGCGAACTTCCTGCTCTGGCGCTGCGCCGTCGAGGCGGGTCGCGCGACCGGCTTCGCGCCGGTCAGCCCGCGCATGTTCTACGAGCTCGCCCGGCGCTACGACGAATGGCCTGGCGACGACTACGAGGGCTCGAGCTGCCGCGGCGCCCTCAAGGGCTGGCACAAGCACGGCGCCTGCGCCGAGCGGCTCTGGCCGCATCGCATGGCGGGCCGCCGCGCGAAGGGCCTCGTCCCGCCCGCCGCCGACTGGGCGCGCGACGCGGCGACGCGGCCGCTCGGCGTCTACTACCGCGTCGATCGCGACTCGGTGGTCGACCTGCAGGCGGCGATCCGCGAGATCGGCGCGGTCTATGTCTCGGCCGAGGTCCACGGAGGCTGGGACAGGCTGCTCGGCAAGCGGCCCTCGTCCCCGCCGCGGCGCGCCGCCGACCTTCCCGTCGTCCCGCCGCGCCCGGCGCAGGGCGAGGCGGGCGGCCACGCCTTCGCGCTGGTCGGCTACGACGCGCGCGGCTTCATCGTCCAGAACTCCTGGGGCCCGGCCTGGGGCCGCGGCGGCTTCGCGGTGCTGCCTTACGAGGACTGGGTGCGCCACGCGACCGACGCCTGGGCCTGCGCGCTGGGCGTGCCGGTCGCTCCATCGCCCGCGCGCCTCGCCGCGTCGTCCTTTCCCGTGGCGAGCGGCAGGTCGCTCGCGACGCTGTCGCGCGCCGCGCGCGCGCCCGGCAACCCGCAGGACGATCCCTGGCCGGTCGACCGCGTCTTCGCGCATGCGGGCTACGAGCCCTGGAGCACGGCCCGCGCCTACGCGCATGCGCTGGTCAGCGGCAATGACGGCCGGCTCGCGGCGAGCGACGTCGCCCTCGGCACCGGCGCGGCGGCGAGCGCCGCCCATGCGCGGCGCGTCGTGCTCGACAACGCGCTCGCCTTCCTTTCCGCGCAGCCGGGAGACACGGCGCGGCTCGCGCTCTACGCCCATGGCGGGCTCAACGGCGAGGCCGGCTCGATCGAGCGCGTGCGCGTCCTCGGGCCGTGCTTCGCCGCCAACGCGATCCACCCGCTCTTCCTCGTCTGGAGGACCGGCCCGCTCGAGACGCTCTCCGCTATGCTGCGCGACGCGCTCGGCCTCGACCGCGACGTCGAGGCGGCGCGCGCGGGCGGCTTCCTCGACGGCATTCGCGAGGCCGCGGACCGCATGCTCGAGGCCAAGGCGCGGCTCATGCTGCGCGGCGTCTGGAGCGAGATGCGGGAGAACGCGGAGCGCGCGGCGCGGCCGGGCCACGCGATCGACCTGCTCGCCGGGCTCCTGCTGGACCTGCGCGACGCGCTGGCCGCGCGGGGCAAGGCGCTGGAGGTCCATCTCCTCGGCCACTCCGCGGGCAGCATCCTGCTCGGCCATCTCCTCGATCGCTGGCGCGTCGGCGACCTGCGCGCGCGCGCGCCGCGCGTGGCCTCCGTGTCGCTGCTCGCGGCGGCCTGCTCGGTGGAGTTCGCGCTGCGCACCTACGGCGCCGCGGCGCAGGACGGGATCCTCGACCTCTCGCGGCTGTCGATGTCCTATCTCTCCGACGAGAACGAGCGCCGCGACGGCCTGCCGGCGCCGGGCCTCGCGCTCTACGGCAAGTCGCTGCTCTACCTCGTCTCGCGCGCGCTCGACGACGCGCGCAAGATCCCGTTGCTCGGCATGGAGCGCGCGAACCTCGCCGCCCACGCGGCCGACGAGGGCCAGTGGGCGCGCGAGCATCTCGCGCATGTCGCGCGCTGGCAGCGCCTCTGGCGGCCCTCGACCGAATCCTGCATCGCCGAGCCGCAGGTCGTGGTCGACGCCGCCGGCACGCGCCGCCAGGCCGTGCATGGCTGCTTCGACAACGACATCGCAACCATGACCCGCGCGATCGAGGCGATCGCGGGGCGGAGCCTGGTCGCGCCGCTCGAGTGGCTCGACTACTGAACGACGTCGCGAAGGGACCCGTGGGATGACGAAGCGCGAGGCACTCTCGCCCGAGGAATGGTGGTCGACGTCGATCATCGACATGAAGCCCGGGTCGATCCGCCTGCGCGGCTACGCGATCGAGGACCTGGTCGGGCGCATCGGCTTCGCCGAGATGGCCTGGCTGATGACCCGCGGCGAGCTGCCCGACCCGCGCGCCGCGCGGCTGCTCGAGCACGCGCTCGTCGCCGCCGTCGACCACGGACCGCAGGCGCCCTCGGTCGCGATCGCGCGCATGGCGATGAGCTGCGGCGTCGGCATCAACAACGCGATGGCCTCGGCCGCGAACGTCCTGGGCGACGTGCATGGCGGCGCGGGCGAGCAATGCGTCGAGTTCTACGCCGCGATCGACCGCGCGCTCGAGGGCAGGCCCGCGCGCGACGCGGCGGCGCTGGCCGCGGCTGTCGACGGCGCGCTCGACGAGGCGAAGGCCGCTGGCACCAGCCACGTGCCAGGCTTCGGCCACCGCTTCCATCCCGTCGACCCGCGCGCGCCGCGGCTGCTCGCCCTCGTCGACGAGGCCGTTGCCGCCGGCGTGGTGGAGGGGCGCTTCGCCGCGATCGGCCGCGCGGTCGAGGCCGGGATCGCGCGCCGCCGCGGCGGCCGCCTCGTGCCGATGAACATCGACGGCGCGACGGCGGTGATCTTCGCCGAGCTCGGCTTCGCGCCGCAGCTCTGCCGCGGCCTCTTCGTGATTTCGCGCTCCGTCGGCATCCTCGCCCACGCCTGGGAGGAGGCCGGCTCCGGCGCCCGCAACAAGGGCCCGATCCCGCGCCACCACACCTGGCGCTACACCGGCCCGCCACCGCGCAAGCCGGGCGAGGGATAGGCCCGAGGCCCCTCGACCTCGCGGCCGCCTTGACGGGCGTCGCGGGCGAGGGGCTAGCTCGGGACATCTCGACCAACGGGACGAAACGGACGCATGTCGCGCCAAGGGAAGACCCCGGCCCGCCCGCCCACGCGCGCCGAGGCGCTGGCTTCGGCCCTGGCGGAGGCGATCACGTCGGGTCGCATGCCGCCGGGCACCGCGCTCGAGGAGGAGCGGCTCGCCGCGGAGAACGACGTCTCGCGGACGCCGGTGCGCGAGGCGCTGCGGCTGCTTGCCGCCACCGGGCTCGTCGAGCAGAGGTCGCGCCGCGGCTCGGTCGTGGCGCGGCCCGAGCCGCAGCGGCTGTCGGAGATGTTCGAGGCGATGGCGGAGCTCGAGGCGGTCTGCGCCGGGCTCTGCGCGCGCGGCATGGCGGCGAAGGCGCGCAGGTCGCTCGCGGCGCGCCACGCGGCGATGGGACGGCTGGCCGGCGAAGGCCGGGTCGAGGCCTATCGCGCGGCCAATGTCGCCTTCCACGAGGCGCTCTATTCGGGCGGCGGCAACGCCTATCTCGCGGAGCTCGCCGGCGCGACGCGCCGCCGCCTCGCGCCGTTCCGCGCGGCGCAGCTCGGCGGCGCCGCGCGCCTCCTCGCCTCGCATGCCGAGCATGGCGCGATCGTCGAGGCCATCCTCGCCGCCGACGAGGCCGCCGCCGCCGCCGCGACGCGCGCGCATCTCGCGGCGACCGAAGGCGCCTGGGGCGTGATGGCCGGCCGGCCGGGCCCAGCCCGGCGGCGCTGAAGCCAGCCTGCGGGCAAGGCAGCTGCCCACGGGCGGCGCCTATTTTGTATGCATTTTTGCATGCAAGAACGGATCGGCCGTCGCCGCCGCGGCGGCATGGCTCTTGCTGGATCCGCCGCATGCCATCGGCGGCCATCGACCTTCCGACCCTTCCCTTCCGGCGCGCCGCCCTGCATGGCGCCTACGCCGCCGGCGCGTCGCCGCGCGATGTCGTCGCCGAGGCGCATCGCCGCCTCGAGGCGGCGGGCGATCCCGGCATCTTCCTCGACCTGGTGCCGCTGCCGGATCTCGTCGCCGCCGCGGACGCGCTGCCGCCCTTCGATCCCGCCCGCCTTCCGCTCTGGGGCCTGCCGGTGGCGATCAAGGACAACATCGCCGTCGCGGGCCGGCCGATGACGGCGGCCTGCCCCGCCTTCGCCCATGTTCCCGCGCGCGACGCGACGGTCGTCGCGCGCCTGCGCGCGGCGGGGGCGCTCGTCCTCGGCAAGACCAACCTCGACCAGTTCGCGACCGGGCTCGTCGGCGTGCGCACGCCCTATCCTGTCCCGCGCAACGCGTGCGATCCCGCGCGCGTGCCCGGCGGATCGTCGTCGGGATCGGCGGTCGCCGTCGCGCGCGGCATCGCCTGCATCGCGCTCGGGACCGACACCGCAGGCTCCGGCCGCGTGCCCGCCGCGCTCAACGGCGTGGTCGGGCTGAAGCCCTCGGTCGGCACCGTCCCGACCACCGGCGTCGTGCCCGCATGCCGCAGCATCGATTGCGTGTCGGTCTTCGCGGCCTGCGTCGACGACGCCTGGGCCGGCTTCCACGCGATCGCCGGCGACGACGCGCAGGATCCGTTCAGCCGGCCGCTGCCGTGGATCGAGCCCGGCCTGCCGCCGCGGCGGATCGCGATCCCCCGCGCCGCCGACCTCCATCTCGACGACGATCCCGCCCGCGTCGCCTGGTCCGCCGCGCGCTCGCTGCTGCACGGCGTCGCGGAAGCCGACATCTCCGCGATGCTCGGCGTCGCGCGGATGCTCTACGACGGGCCATGGGTAGCGGAGAGGGCAGTGGCCTTCGGCGGCTTCGCGGCGGCCAACCCCGGCGCGCTCCACCCCGTCACGCTGCGGATCCTGGACGGCGCCGCGCGCTTCTCCGCCGCCGATGCCTTCGCCGCGATGCACGAGTTGGCCGCGCAGCGCCGGGCCGCGGAGCGCTTCTTCGCGCGCCACGACGCGCTCGCCGTGCCGTCGGTCCCCTGCTTCCCGATGCGCGCGGAGCTGGAGGCCGATCCGTTCGGCCCGAACGCGCGCCTCGGCACCTACACGAACTTCGTCAACCTGCTCGACCTCGCAGCCATCGCCGTGCCGGGCCCCCGGCGTCCCGACGGCCTTCCGGCCGGCGTCACCTTCATCGGGCCGCGGGGGTCGGATCCCGCGCTGGCGGCGCTCGCCGCGGAATTCGCGGGCGCCACCACGCGCGTGCAGGGCATGGCCGCATGACGATCGAGATCGCCGTCGTCGGCGCCCATCTCACCGGCCTCGCGCTCAACCACGAGCTCGTCGCGCGCGGCGGCGCGCTCGCTGCCCTGCTACCGGCTCCATGCGCTCGCCGGCGGCCCGCCGCGCAGGCCGGGCATGCTGCGCGTCGACTCCGGCGGCGCCGCGATCGACGCCGAGGTCTGGTTGCTTCCCGCCGAGGGCTTCGCGCGCTTCGTCGCCGCCGTGCCCGCGCCGCTGTGCATCGGCACCGTCCTGCTCGCCGACGGCACATCGCCCAAGGGCTTCCTCGTCGAGCCGGAAGGCCTCGCGGGAGCCGAGGACGTCACGCGCTTCGGCGGGTGGCGCGCCTACCTCGCCTCGCTCGCCAGCCCCCCACCCGTCAACCAGAGCGCCATAGAGGAGAACCCAAGATGATCGATCGTCGTCGCGTCCTCGCCGCGGGCACCGCCGCGGTCCTCGCAGCACCGCATGTCGCGCGCGCCCAGGCGGCGCGCACCGTGAAGATGGGCTCGCTGCGCCTCATCCATTCGATGACGCCGCATTTCTACCAGCGCTTCGCGCCGCCGGGGCTGAACATCGAGGTCATCACCTTCGACAGCCCGACCGACGGCAAGAACGCCGTCGTGACGCGCAGCGTCGACTTCGGCGGCTTCGGCATCGCCGCCGCCACGCTGGGCGCCGCGGCGGGCGAACCCGTCGTGGTCGTCGGCGCCTTCTGCAACCGCGGCATGGGCGTCGTCGCCAAGAAGGGCTCGGGGATCAGGGACATCGCCGGGCTGCGCGGCAAGCGCGTCGGCATCTGGCCCGGCTCGACGCAGGAGGTCTTCATCATGGAGCGCATCCGCCAGACCGGCATGACGATGCGCGACATCACGAGCGTGCGCGTGCCCTTCGGCGAGATGAACGCGATGCTCGCGCGCGGCGACATCGACGCCTATGTCGGCGCCGAGCCGGGGCCGGGCCTGTCGATCTCGTCGGGCGTCGGCGAGCTCGTCGAGTACCCCTACGCGACGGCCATGGGCGGGCTCAACATGATCTTCGCGACCTCCGAGGCGATGGTGGCGCAGGATCCCGCGCTGGTGCGCACGATGCTCGGCATCCACCGCCGGGCGAGCGAGCACATGATGGCGAACCGCGGCGAAGTCGCGGAGGCCACCGTGCGGATCCTCGGCGCGCCGCGCGCGGCTGTCGACCAGGCGCTCGCCGCGGACAATGTCGAGTACACGTGGCGCCTCGACGACACCGTCCTGACGCAGGCGCGGGCCTACGCCGCGCAGATGCTCGAGCTCAAGCAGATCCGCGCGCTTCCGAACTTCGACACGTTCCTCAACCCGCGCTTCTCGCGCGAGCTGGCGACGAGCTGAGCGGGCGGCGGACGCGCCGGGTCGCGGCGATGGCGAGGGAGTCGACGACGGGGCCGGCCGCCGCGCGGCTGCGCGGCGTCCTGTCGGGCTGGCGCGCGCTCGTCGTGCCAGCGCTCCTGGTGCTTGCCTGGCACGCGGCGATCTCGGCGGGGATGAGCAGGCTGATCCCGTCCCCCGCCGAGGTCGCGCGCTACATGGTCGACTTCGCGGTCGGCGGGATCTGGGACGATGCCTTCTCGGCCACGCTGCATGTCCACCTGCTGGCGTCGATGGGGCGCGTCTATGGCGGCTTCGCGCTCGCGGCGCTTGCCGCCGTGCCGCTGGGCCTGCTGATCGGCCGCAACGACGCGGTGCGCGCGCTGCTCGACCCGTTCCTCCAGATGATGCGCCCGATCCCCGTCACGGCCTGGCTGCCGCTGTCGATGATCCTGTTCGGGCTCGGGCCGCGCTCGGCCTTCTTCCTCGTGTTCCTGGGCGCCTTCTACCCGATCCTGCTCAACACCGTCTTCGGCGTGCGCAGCGTCGATCGCCGGCTCTTCGAGGCCGCGTCGATGCTCGGCTGCACCGGCTCGGCGCAGTTCTTCCGCGTCGTGCTGCCGGCAGCGCTGCCCTCGATCTTCACGGGGCTGCGCCTCGGCCTCGGGCTCGCCTGGTTCGTCATCGTGGTCGGAGAGATGACCGGCGTGCCGCAGGGCCTCGGCGCGGTGATCATGGATGGCCGCACCCTCTCGCGCACCGAACTGGTGATCTGCGGGATGATCGTGATCGGGATCGCGGGCTACCTCTCGGACCGCTGCGTCGTCGCGGCGATGAACCGGCTCCTGCGCTGGAGCCCCTCCCACATCGCGTGAGCCACGGCATGGACGAGATCCCGATCCTCGAGCTGCGCGGCGTCGACAAGACCTTCGCGCTGAACGGCGCGCGCATCGACGCGCTGCGCGGCGCGACGCTGGCGGTGCGCAAGGGCGAGTTCGTGTGCCTGATCGGCGCGTCCGGCTGCGGCAAGTCCACGCTCCTGCGCATCGTCGCCGGCTTCGAGCAGCCCAGCGCGGGCGAGGCGCTGATGTGGTCGAAGCCGATTTCCGGGCCGGCGCCCGATCGCGGGATGGTCTTCCAGGACTATGGCCTCTTCCCGTGGCTGACGGTGCGCCAGAACATCGCCTTCGGCCCCTCGTCGCGCGGCGTGCAGCGGGACCGCATCGCGGCGACGGTCGACCGCTTCGTCGAGATGGTCGGCCTGGCCCGCTTCGCCGACGCGCACCCGCACCAGCTTTCCGGCGGCATGAAGCAGCGCGTGGCGATCGCCCGCGTTCTCGCCAACGACGCCGATGTCGTGCTGATGGACGAGCCCTTCGGCGCGCTCGACGCCATGACGCGCGAGCGCCTGCAGGACGACCTGCTCGCGATCTGGCGCAGCACGGGCCTCACCGTGATCTTCGTCACGCACTCGATCGAGGAGGCGATCCTGCTCGCCGACCGCGTCGTGGTGATGGAACCCGGCCCGGGCCGGATCGCGAGCGAGCACGCGATCGCCCTGCCGCGGCCGCGCGACGTCGCGTCCCCGGAATTCAATGCCGTGCGCCGCGAGCTCGGCGCGCTCCTCCACAGCCATCACGCCCGCAAGGCCTCGTGAGCGATCCCGCCGCGCGCCTGCGCTACGTCGCCCCATGGCAGCGGCCGCGCCATGCCCTGCCCGGCGGGCGGCGGCTGGTCGTCTGGCCCGTCGTCAACGTCGAGCACTGGTCGATCGCCAACCCCATGCCGCGCCAGGCGCTGGTGGCCCCGACCGGCGCCGCGCTGCAGCCGGACCTGCCGAACTGGGCTTGGCACGAATACGGGATGCGCGTCGGCTTCTGGCGCTTCCTCGACATGTTCGACCGGCTGCGGCTGCGCCCGACCCTCTCGGTGAATGCGAGCGTCGTCGGCGCCTACCCGGAGGTCGCGCGCGCCGCGCGCGACGCCGGCTGGGAGTTCATGGGCCATGGCTGGCTGCAGGTGCCGACGCACCGCGTCGCGGACCAGGCGGGCATGATCGCGCGCGTCGTGGCGGAGATCGAGGGCTTCACGGGGCGGCGCTGCACCGGATGGCTCGGGCCGGGCCTCACGCAGACGCCGGAGACCCCGGACCTCCTCGCGGCGGCCGGCATCGAGTGGACCGGCGACTTCGTCGTCGACGACCTGCCGGCGCGCGTCGAGACCGCGCATGGGCCGCTTCTCGCGCTGCCCTACAGCGTGGAGCTCAACGACGTGCCGGTCGTCGCGATCCAGCACGGCGACGAGGACGCGCTGCCGCGCCGCGCGCGGCTGCAGGTCGCCCGGCTCGTCGCCGAGGCGGACGCCTCCGGCAGCGTCAAGGCGACGGGCATCGCGATCCATCCCTACCTGTCGGGCGTGCCGCACCGCATCGCCGCGCTCGAGGCCCTGTTCGCGGAGCTTGCCGCCGACCCCCGCATCGCCTTCATGCAGGGCGACGAGATCGCGCGCTGGTACCTCGCGAGCGGCGATCCGGCCTGATCCCGGGGCGGCCGGTCGTCCTGCGCGCGCGGGCGAGGGGCGATGCGGGTTCAGCGCGCCAGCGTCGCGATCGCCCACCACGCCGCCGCGGCGACGCCGGCGGTCGCGATGGCGACCAGCGCGAGCGGCAGGGCGGGATGGACGATGTTGAGGCGCCTGAACAGGTTGCAGACGTGGCCGACCGCCTTCTGCGCGGGCGTGCGCGGGCTCTTCGAGTACTCCATCGCCGCCTTCACGACGTAGAAGACGGCGGTGTTCGCGGCCATCGCCGCGTGCGCCGCGACGGGCGCGCCGGGCAGCGCGACCAGGTAGTTGCACTTGAGCAGGATCCGCTGGCGATCGCCGGGCCTGTACTCGCCTTCCACCCAGTGGAGCTCGCGATGGAAGTCGAGCAGGCCGAACTCGTAGCTGGCGAAGGCGCGCTCGACGTGGGAATCGCCGAACACGACCTTGTAGCTGGCGTCGGACTGCAGGTAGATCAGCGCGCGGACGACGAGGCTCGAGTCGAGGAAGCGCAGGTTGCCGTCGTAGTGCCTGTCGAACAGCCCCTGGTCGCCGCCGCGGTCCTTGTTGTAGTGCGAGATGTAGAGTTCGTCCGTGTGCTTCATCGCGACGATGCGCGCCCCCGCGGGCACGCGCGCGGCCATCGCGTCCAGGATGGCCCGGCTGTCGCGCAACGCGTCGATGCGCGCGCGCACCTCCTCGGGCAGCGCGCTCACGTAGACATGCTTCGATGGGCGCTGGCGCAGGTCGTCGGCGTAGCGCTCCTCGACCCAGCGGACGAGCCCGTCGATCCGCGCCCGCTCGCCCGGGGCGTCGAAGCTGCCGATCGTCGCGGGGAAGTGGCGCCCGGCCATCGCCCCGGTCGCCGTGCCGGTCGCGTTCGTCCCTGCTCCATCCATGCGTCGCCTCCCTTTCCTCAAGCCGCCCCTGGCGGGGTGCCGCCGCCGCCCGCCGCCCGTCGCGCATGCAGGACGAAGGCGGCCGCCACGGCCGCCGCGAGCGCGGTGGCCGCGAAGGTCCAGTGCGCCTGCACCATCGCGCCGTCCGGTCCCGGCCAGGACAGCAGGAGCCCGCCCCCCACGATCACGCCGATCGCTGGCGGTCCCCAGAGGCGGATCGCGGCGCGGCGCGCGGGCCCCGCGACCTCCATCGCGAGCAGCCCGAGATTGGCCGCCAGGTGCGCCACGGCGAGGTATCCCCATTCCGCCGCGAAGGACGGCGCGAGGAGCGTGCCGCCGATCGCGACCAGGTTGCCGACGATCATCGGATGCGCAGTCAGAGAATAGGGGAAGCCGGTCGCGCGCAGCGCCGGCAGCCCGGCGACCTCGTGGCCGTAATAGGTCCTGTCGACCCCGAGCCGCGAGGCCGCGGCGGTGACGAGCGTGATTCCCGCGAGGACCGCCACGACCGATGGCACGCCGGGTGAGGCGCTGGCGTAGGGCAGTACGAGCATCCCGATGCCGACGATCTTCAGCGCCACGGCCGCGCGCTTGAATCCATCGAAGTCCGGGACGCCCCAGGCGAAGGCGCGCAGGTAGAGCGCGTAGTGCAGGAAGCCGGCGAACCAGGCCGCTACCCCGAGGTGCCCGTCCAGGGCCGCGCCGCAGGCGGCCGCGATCGAGACGGCCAGGCATGCCGCGGCGAACCCATCGGCGGGCGGGCGAGGCTTCATCGCGCGGCCGCCGCGCGCGCGCGCGGCGTGGCCGGCAGGGCGATGCGCGCGTAGAGGGCGTAGCCGCGGAACAGCGGCTCGATCGTGGCCTCGCCGCCGATCCGCGCCGCGATGTATCGCAGCGCATCGGGAAGCTCCGCGCGCGGATGCACGTCGAACAGCCCCAGCCAGGAGTCGAAGCCCTGCCGGACGAGGGCCGGCATGCAGGCGCGATCGCCGAAGTCGACCACGTGCAACTCGCCGCCCTCGGCCAGCGCGCCGGCCGCCCGCGCGATCGCCTCGCGCCATGGCGGGATCATCGAAAGCGTGTAGGAGAAGAAGATCCTGTCGAAGCGCTCGATGCCGAACAGCGTTCCGGGCATGAACGTCGTCGCGTCGGCGTTGGCGAGGTGGATCCTGTGGCGCAGGCCCGACCTGGCCACTCGCTCCCGCGCCGTCGCGAGCATCTCGCGCGAGACATCGATGCCGTGGAGGCGGGCATCGGGCGCCATGAGCGCGATCCGCGCCAGATTCCGCGCGGTGCCGCAGCCGATCTCCAGGACCGAGCCGCGCTCGGGGATCGCGAGGCGCTCGACGAGCTGGTCCCGGCCAAGCAGGAAGAAGCGGCGCGTCGGATCGTAGACATGCCGCTGGAACCGGTAGATCCGGTCCATGCGCTGCCCCGCGCCGCCTTCCGGGTCAGCGGAGGACATGGAGGTGGAAGCCGCCATAGACGGCCGAGCGGTCGCGCGCGCCAAGCTCGCGCGAACGTTCCTCCTCGTATCTCCATGCGCCGAGGAGGGTGGCCGGGACCCGGCCGGGCAGGATGCACGTGGTGCCGGCGGTCCTGTAGATCACGCGCGCCCCCGGCGCGGCGGCACGCCCGACCTGCTGCCACAAGGCGGCAAGCTGCGCGTCCGACATCCAGTCCTGCGCGTCGAGGAAGACGAACCGGTCCACGCTGCCCGCCGGCATGGCCGCGAGCACGTCCGTCATCGACGCGTGGCGCACGTCCACGCGGTCCGCCCCCGCCCGGACCCGCGCATGGTTCGCCGGCTCGAGATAGGGGGGCAGGGCCTCGCGGCCGGGCTCGCCGTAGCGCCTCGCGAAGGCCTGCCACGCGAAGTAGTTGCGCGACAGCGGGAAGTCGCAGGCAAGGCGCCGGAGTCGCTGGCGCAGGACCGTGGCCATCGCGCCGTCGTCGCCCCCGCAGAGCGCCCGGTACTGCTCGGGCGGGATCCCGAGCCCGAAGAGCGCAAAGCGCCGCTGCGTCAGCCAGCGCACGATCGGCCGGTCGAAGAGGGGGGCGACATGCGCGTCGAACCACGCGCGCTGCTCGGCCAGGTCGCGCGCGCGCATGAGGCCGGCCATGTCCACCCCATGCAGCCGGGCGAGGAGATGGCCGAGGCCGATGGACCTGCCGAGCAGGCCGTGCCGGTAGATGTCGCCCGCGAAGAGCGAGATGCGCCTGCGCCCGCCCGCGCCGCGCGCGAGCCAGAAATCGCGCGTCGTCGCGTCGAGATGGTCGAGGAGGCCACGCGCCAGCGCGAGCCGGCCCGGGTGGCGCCGGGCGCCGAACAGCGCGTGGAGGCCCTCCCAGTCGGGCAGCGCGCGCAGCGCCGCGAGCTTGAGCCGCAGCAGCGCGACATGGTTCATGTTGAGGTCGACCGCGGTGACGCGCACGGGCGCGGCCGCGAGGTAGCTCAGGACGTTGCAGCCGCCCGACGCGATGGCCACGACGTGGTGGCCCTCCTGCAACTCCATCGCGTCGGCGTCGACCTCAGGGTCTTCCCAGATCTGCGGATAGACGAGGCCGGAGAAGGCCAGGGTGAAGAGACGCTCGTTGAGCCCTGCGCTCGAGGCCGCGCGGTGCCGGTGCACGGCGGCGTTCAGGAGGCTGGGCGTCGAGGCCTCGCGTGCGCGCGTCTCCGAGACGATGTCCATCACCCTCGCTCCATGGCAGGACCCTGTCCCTTTGGCGATACAGGCTGGCGATGTCGGTTCGCGGACGGACCCGTGATGGCTGCGTGTCACGTCCGGGCCGGGCAGGCGCCGCGCGCCCCGTCCGCGCCGCGGCGATGCCGCCGCGCCCGGCCCTGTCCGTCGCGCGCGCGGCGGTCTATCCTGCACCGAGGGGTCGAACACGGGGGGACGCACCATGAAGCTTCGCCAAGCATTGCTCGCGCTCGCGATGGTCCTGGCTGGCGGCCAGGCCGCGCAGGCGCAGACGGTCCTGCGCATCGTGCCGCAGGCCGACCTCAAGGTGCTCGACCCGGTCTGGACGACAGCGACCGAGACCTCGAGCCACGGCTACATGATCTACGACGTGCTCTTCGCGCTCGACTCCGCGCTGCGGCCGCGGCCGCAGATGGTGGAGAGGTGGTCGCGCAGCGCCGACGGCATGACCTGGCGCTTCAGCCTGCGGCCCGGGCTCGTCTTCCACGACGGCTCGCCGGTCGAGGCCAAGGACGCCGTCGCCTCGCTCAAGCGCTGGTCGGCTCGCATCGTCAGCGGCATGACGCTGATGCGCCACGTGCAGGAGGTTGTCGCCACGGGCGCCCTCGACTTCGAGATCCGCCTCAATTCGCCCTTCGCGCCGGTGCTCGAGCAGCTCTCGAACCCGGCCGTCCCGCTCTTCGTGATGCGCGAGGAGGAGGCGCGGACCGATCCCTTCAAGCAGATCGAGAAGCATGTCGGCTCCGGCCCCTTCACCTTCGACAAGGCGGACTGGGTGCCGGGCAGCAAGGTCGTCTATCGCCGCTTCGCCGGCTACAAGCCGCGGCCGGAGCCCGCCGATGGCCTCGCCGGAGGCAAGATCGCCAAGGTCGACCGCGTCGAGTGGATCTGGATCCCGGATCCGACCACCGCGGCGCAGGCGCTGGTCGCCGGCGAGGTCGACGCGCTGGCGGTGCCGTCGCAGGACATGGTCAGGGTGCTGAAGGCGTCGCGCAACGTGGTCGTGCGCACGCTCGACAGGCTCGGCGCGCACGCGATCGCGCGCGTCAACCACCTCGTGCCGCCCTTCAACGACCCGCGGGTGCGCGAGGCGATGCTCTGGACGATCGACCAGCGCGAGTACCTCGCCGCGATGGTCGGCGACCGCGACGTCGAGCGCGTGTGCTGGGCGATCTTCGTCTGCGGCACGCCCTACGAGTCGAGCGCCGGGCTGGGCGACTGGACGAAGGGACCGGACATCGCGAAGGCGAAGGCTCTGCTCGCGGCCGCCGGCTACAAGGGCGAGCGGGTGGTCGTCATGGACCCGACCGACCTGCCGCTCGTGCACGCCGCGACGCTGATGACGGTGCAGAACCTCCGCGCGATCGGCATGAACGTCGAGGTGCAGGCCGTCGACTGGAGCACGCTGTCCTCGCGCCGCCCCATCAAGGAGCATCCCGACGAGAAGCGCGGCGGCTGGCACGTCTTCCACACCACGGGCCCGGGCATCGCGCAGAACAACCCCCTCGGCAACTCGGTCGTGCCGACTCCCTGCGACGGAAAGAACTACTCGGGCTGGCCCTGCGACGAGGCGCTGGAGAAGACGCGGCTCGAGTTCATCACCGCCGACACGCCGGAGAAGCAGAAGGACGTGATCGACCGCGTGCAGACGCATTTCTACCGCGTCCTGCCCTACGTCATCCTTGGCCAGTTCACCGCGCCGGTCGCCTATCGCGCCGAGCTGCAGGGCGTGCTCGAGGCGCCGCGCCTCGTTCTGTGGAACGTCGAGAAGAGGCGATGAGCGCGGCGCGGGCGCGGCGCAGCGTCCTCTATCGCCTCGGGACGGATCCCTTCTCCTATGCCGGGGCGCGCTACCTCGCGGTCGACGTCCTGCTCTTCGACCTCGAGGATTCCGTCTCGCCCGCGGACAAGGCGGACGCGCGCGCCCGGCTCGCGGCGGCGATCGCCAAGGGCGGCTTCGCCGGCCAGGAGCTCCTGGTGCGGATCAACGGCCTCGACACGCCCTGGGGCGAGGACGACGCGAAGGCGGTCGCCGGGCTCGCCGTCGACGGCGTGATGCTGGCAAAGGCCGAGGACGCCGAGTCGATGCGCGCGCTCGACAAGGCGCTGTCCCGCGCCGGCGCCCCGGCGGCGATGGGTCTCTGGGCGATGGTCGAGACGCCGCGCGGCGTGCTCGCGGCCGACGCGATCGCCGGCGCGTGCCGGCGCATGGCGGGGCTCGCGATCGGGCTGGGCGACCTGTCGCGCGGGATGGGCGGCTTCCGCCGCGCGGCGCCCTTCCGCTTCCCGGTGCTCGCGGCGCTGTCGACCGTGCTGCTCGCCGCGCGCGCGCACGGCCTCGCCGCGATCGACAGCTCCTTCCGCGACGCGCGCGATCCCGCAGGCTTCCGGGCGGCGTGCCTCGAGAGCCGCGAGCTCGGCTATGACGGGAAGGCGCTGAGCGACCCCGCGCTGGCGCCGATTGCCGACGACGCCTTCTCGCCGACCGCGGAGGAGCGCGACTGGGCCGCGCGGGTGCTCGCCGCGCTCGAGGCCTCGCCGCCCGGGATCCTGCCGGTGCTCGATGGCCAGCTCGTCGAGCCCGGCTACGCCGACGTCGCGCGCCGGATCGTCGCGGCCGGGACCTGGCGCGGTGTCGGCTGACCGCGGGCCGGAGCGGCCTGCGCCCACGGGCCGCGGCGCCGGCGGCGCGCCCTGTCATCAAGATGTCACCTGCGTGGAGCAGTATCGTCGCCGGGAGCGCCTAGCGTCCGTGCGCAAGACGCCACAAAAGGAGATCCCATGAAGGCTTCGATCCTCGTCGCCGCGATAGCGGCGCTCGTCGCTTCGCCCGCGCTCGCCCAGCAGGCGCGCGACCAGATCCGCGCGGTCGGGTCCTCGACCGTGTTTCCCTTCACGACGACGGTCGCCGAGAACTTCGCGCGCACCTCGGGCCGGAAGGCGCCGATCGTCGAGTCGACCGGCACCGGTGGCGGCTTCCGCCTGTTCTGCGCGGGCGTCGGCACCCAGCATCCCGACCTGTCCAACGCCTCGCGCGCGATCACGAAGTCAGAACTCGAGACCTGCGCGAAGAACGGCGTCACCGCGATCACCGAGGTCAAGATCGGCTTCGACGGCATCGTGCTGGCCGTCAAGAAGGGGGCGCCCAAGTTCGACGTGACGCGCCAGCAGATGTGGCTGGCCCTCGCGCGCCAGGTGCCCAGGAACGGCCAGCTCGTCGCCAACCCGCACCAGCGCTGGAGCGACATCGACCCCAAGCTGCCCAACATCGCCATCGAGGTCATGGGCCCGCCCCCGACCTCGGGCACGCGCGACGCCTTCGTCGAGATGGTCATGGACTTCGGCTGCAGGGATTTCGCCGAGATCAAGGCGATCTCCGACGCCCGCGCCCGCGCCCAGGCCTGCGCCGCGGTCCGCGAGGACGGCAAGTTCATCGAGGCCGGCGAGAACGACAACCTGATCGTCCAGCGCCTCGTCGCGGGCCAGGGCGTCGCGATCGGCATCTTCGGCTACTCGTTCCTCGAGGAGAACATCGACAAGCTGCAGGCCAAGCAGGTCGACGGCGTCGAGCCGACCTTCGAGAACATCTCGTCGGGCAAGTATCCGGTGTCCCGCTCGATGTTCGTGTACGTCAAGAACGCGCATGCCGGCGTGATCCCGGGGCTGCGCGAGTTCGTGTCGGAGTACGTCTCGGACCGCTCGATGGGCGAGAACGGCTATCTCGAGAAGAAGGGCCTGATCCCGCTGCCGAAGGCGGAGCGCGAGAAGGTCCGCAGCAGCGCTTCGAACCTCACGCCGATGGCGATGTGAAGGGCGTCGTCGGCATCCCCGGTCACCCGGTTGGCGGCCGGGGGGCCGGCGAAGGAGCGGACCGATGAGCCCCAGCCTGACCTTCGCCCTGCTGCTCGTGCTCGCCCTCGGCGGCTATGCGCTGGGCCGGGCCGCCTCGATCAGGGCGGTGGGGCCGTCCGGGCGGATCGCGGCGCTGCACTCCCTGCCGACCTATTATGGCTTCTACGTCGCGCTCTGGTGCGCGGCGCCGGCGCTCGCGATCTTCGCGATCGCTACGCTGGCCAAGGGGACCATCGCCATGTCGATGGTCGCCGCGGGACTTCCCGCCGAGCTGCAGTCCCTGCCGCAGGACCAGTTCGGGCTGGTGATCTCCGACATCCGCAACCTGGCCGCCGGCACCGTGGCGTCGTCGCCGCGGCCCGAGATCGCCGCCGCCGCGGCGCGCTACGCGTCGCTGCGCTCCCTCTTCGACGCCGCGATCGCGGCCGTCGCGCTGGCGCTCGCCGTCGCCGGCCTCGCCTATGCCCGCGGCAAGGTGGCGCCGGACATGCGCGCGCGCAACAAGGTCGAGCGCGCGCTGACGATCATGCTGATCGCCGCCTCGACGCTCGCGATCATGACGACGATCGGCATCGTGGTTTCGCTGGTCTTCGAGGCGGCGCGGTTCTTCGCGCGCATCCCCGCGAGCGATTTCCTCTTCGGCCTGACCTGGAGCCCGCAGACCGCGATCCGCGCCGACCAGGTCGGCGCGTCCGGCGCGTTCGGCGCGGTGCCGCTGTTCGTCGGCACGCTCGTGATCGCCAGCATCGCCATGCTGGTAGCCGTGCCGACCGGGCTGATGTCCGCCGTGTACATGGCGGAATACGCCACGCCTCGCTTCCGCTCGATCGCCAAGCCGGTGCTCGAGATCCTCGCCGGCATCCCGACCGTGGTCTACGGCTTCTTCGCGGCGCTGACCGTCGCGCCGCTGGTGCAGGACGCGGGCCAGGCGATCGGCATCGACGTCGCCGCGCAATCCGCGCTCGCCGCGGGCGTCGTCATGGGCGTCATGATCATTCCCTTCGTGTCCTCGCTCTCCGACGACGTGATCACCGCCGTTCCCCAGGCGATGCGCGACGGGTCGTATGCGCTGGGCGCCACCCGGGCCGAGACGGCCCGGCTCGTGCTGCTGCCCGCGGCGCTCCCGGGGATCGCGGCCTCCGTCATCCTCGCCTTCAGCCGCGCGCTCGGCGAGACGATGATCGTGGTCATGGCGGCCGGGCTCGCGGCCAACCTGACCGTCAATCCGCTCTCGGCGGTGACGACGGTGACGGTGCACATCGCGGCGCTGCTCGTCGGCGACCAGGAATTCGACTCGCCCAAGACGCTCTCGGCCTTCGCGCTGGGGCTCGTGCTCTTCGTCGTCACGCTGGCGCTCAACATCATCGGCCTGCGGATCGTCAAGGCCTACCGGGAGCAATATGACTGACGCCACGCTGGCGGCGGCGCCGCCGTCCGACCTCGCGGGCCGCCCCCAGGACGGCCCCTCGCTCCACATGACCGAAGCCGCGCGCGCGCGGCTGCGGCGCCGTTACGCCGCGGATCGGCGCTTCCGGCAGGCCGGGCTCGGGGCGGTCGTCTTCGGCGTCGTCGCGCTCGGGTTCCTGCTGTTCACGATCCTGTCGAACGGGCTGACCGCCTTCCGCCAGACCGAGCTGCGTCTCGACTTCGCCTTCAGCCGGGAGATCATCGCGCCCGACGGCAAGGTCGATCCGCAGTCGATCCGCGCCGCGGACTGGGCGCGGGTCGTTCGCGAATCGCTGCAGGCGCGCTTCCCGGACGCACGCGATCGGCGCGGCGCGCGCCTCGTCGAGGCGCTGGTGAGCCCCGGCGCGCAGGGCCAGCTCATGGACATGGTGCTCGCCGATCCCGGGTTGATCGGCCAGACGCGTTCCGTCTGGGTGCTGGCCGCCTCCGACATCGACATGGTCCTCAAGGGGCACGCGGACCGCGCCGTTCCCGAGGAGAGCCGGCGAGTCAACGACCGGCAGCTCGCATGGATGGGTGCGCTCGAGAAGGACGGCGCGCTGCGGCTCTCCTTCAACACCCGCTTCTTCACCGGAGCCGACAGCCGCTACCCCGAGCTGGTCGGCATCCTGGGCGGCATCCTCGGCTCCCTGTACACGCTGGCGATCACGCTCGCGCTCGCCTTCCCGCTCGGCGTCATGGCTGCGATCTACCTCGAGGAATTCGCGCCCAAGAACCGGATCACCGACCTGATCGAGGTGAACATCAACAACCTCGCCGCGGTGCCGTCGATCGTCTTCGGCCTGCTCGGGCTCGCCGTCTTCCTGAACGTCTTCGGCATGCCGCGCTCCGCACCGCTCGTCGGTGGCTGCGTGCTCGCCCTGATGAGCCTGCCGATCATCATCATCGCCGCGCGCGCCGCGCTGCGCGCCGTGCCGCCCTCGATCCGCGAGGCGGCGCTCGGGCTCGGTGCCTCCAGGCTGCAGGTCGTGTTGCACCACGTGCTGCCGCTGGCGATGCCAGGCATCCTCACCGGCACGATCCTGTCCATGGCGCACGCGCTGGGAGAGACCGCGCCGCTGCTCATGATCGGGATGGTCGCCTTCATCGTCGACGTGCCATCCGGGCCGCTGGACGCCGCGACGGTCCTCCCGGTCCAGATCTTCATGTGGGCGGACAGCCCCGAGCGCGGCTTCGTCGAGAAGACGTCGGCCGCGATCCTCGTGCTTCTGGTCTTCCTGCTGGGCATGAACGCGCTGGCGATCTGGCTGCGCAAGAAATTCGAGAGGCGGTGGTGACCATGGCCAATCCAGCGGCGGCGGTATCCGCTCCGGACGCGGGGCGCGCGAAGATCTCGGCGAGCGGGGTCGACGTCTTCTACGGCGCGAAGCATGCACTCAAGAAGGTCTCGGTCGAGATAGGCGAGCGCCAGGTCGTCGCCTTCATCGGCCCGTCGGGCTGCGGGAAGTCCACCTTCCTGCGCTGCCTGAACCGCATGAACGACACCATCGCCGGGTGCCGCGTGACGGGGGACATCCGGCTGGATCGCGGCGACATCTATGCCCCGGAGGTCGACGTCGTGCAGCTGCGCGCGCGCGTCGGCATGGTCTTCCAGAAGCCGAACCCCTTCCCGAAGTCCATCTACGACAACGTCGCCTATGGCCCGCGCATCCACGGCCTCGCGGGATCGAAGGCGGAGCTCGACGCCCTCGTCGAGGGCGCCCTGAAGGGCGCCGCGCTCTGGAACGAGGTCTCCGACCGGCTGGATTCGCCCGGGACGGGCCTCTCCGGTGGCCAGCAGCAGCGGTTGTGCATCGCGCGCGCCATCGCGGTCAGCCCCGAGGTGATCCTGATGGACGAGCCCTGCTCGGCGCTGGACCCGATCGCGACCGCGCATGTCGAGGAGCTGATCGACGGGCTGCGGGAGCGCTACACGATCGTCATCGTCACGCACAACATGCAGCAGGCCGCGCGCGTGTCGCAGCGCACCGCCTTCTTCCACCTCGGCGAACTCGTCGAGGAGGACGACACCTCCGCCATCTTCACCAACCCCCGGGACGAGCGCACCCAGGGCTACATCACCGGCCGCTACGGCTGACGCGCCGCCGACCGCGGGCAAGGAGACGCATCCGATGCCAACCCATATCGTCAAGTCCTACGACGAACAGCTGCGCAAGCTGAACGACACGCTCGCGCGCATGGGCGGCGTCGTCGAGGCCCAGATCAGCGCCGCCATGCAGGCGCTGGCGCGGCGGGACCCCGACCTCGCCATGCAGACCGTCGAGGGCGACCGCCGGGTCGACGCGCTGGAACGCGAGGTCGACACCCAGGTCGTCAACCTGCTCGCGCTGCGCCAGCCCGTAGCCTCCGACCTGCGGCTCGTCGTCGGCAGCCTGCGCATCGCCTCCGACCTGGAGCGCATGGCGGACTACGCGAAGAACGTCGCCAAGCGCTCCGTCGCGCTGTCGCAGCTCGCGCCCGTTCCCGTGCCGCCGACGCTGCCGCGCATGGGCAGGGTGGCGCAGGAGATGGTGAAGGACGTCCTCGACGCGCATGTCGGGCGCGACGTGCCAAAGGCCGTGGCGGTGTGGAACCGCGACGAGGAGCTCGACGCGCTTCACGATTCCCTCTTCCGCGAGCTCGTCACCCACATGATGGAGGACGCGCGCAACATCACGCCGACGACGCACCTGCTCTTCATCGCAAAGAACATCGAGCGCATCGGCGACCACGCCACCAACGTCGCGGAGATGGTGCATTTCCAGGTCACCGGTCGGAACCTCGACGAGGCGCGGCCCAAGGGCGACGACGCGAGCCTCGCCGTCGTCGAGCCGGGGACGCGCCAGTGAGCCAGCACAAGCTGCATGTCCTCGTCGTCGAGGACGAGGCCTCGCTGGTCGAGCTGCTGCGCTACAACCTCGAGAAGGAGGGCTTCCGCGTCACCGCCGCGAACGACGGCGAGGAGGCGCTGGCGCTGCTGAAGGAGGGCAAGCCCGACCTGCTCGTGCTCGACTGGATGCTGCCGCATGTCTCGGGCATCGAGATCTGCCGCCAGATCCGCCGCCGGCCCGAGCTGCGCGACCTTCCGGTCATCATGCTGACGGCGCGCGGCGAGGAGGCGGACCGCGTGCGCGGCCTCGAGGTCGGCGCCGACGACTACGTGATCAAGCCGTTCAGCCCGTCCGAGCTGGTCGCGCGGATCCGCGCGGTGCTGCGCCGCGCGCGGCCGGGGGCGGCCGACGAGATGCTGACCTATGGCGGCATCGCCATGGACCTCGCGGTGCACCGGGTGATGCGCAACGGCCGGTTCCTCCATCTCGGGCCGACGGAGTTCCGCCTGCTGCGCTTCTTCATGGAGCGCCCGGGGCGGGTCTTCTCGCGCGAGCAGCTGCTCGACGGCGTGTGGGGCCGCGACATCTATGTCGAGCTGCGCACGGTCGACGTGCATATCCGCCGCCTGCGCAAGGCGATCAACGGCGAG
>Ga0194129_10001181_pt1 | contig 44419 bp, 35 predicted proteins | sample TA2KigCa35mmetaG_FD_150862 | JGI IMG/M metagenome (GOLD analysis project Ga0194129, IMG submission 150862) | Freshwater microbial communities from Lake Tanganyika, Tanzania - TA2015038 Kigoma Deep Cast 35m | ecosystem: Environmental > Aquatic > Freshwater > Lake | place: Tanzania: Lake...
CCAGACCTTCGCGCTCGTTGCTCGGCGCGTGCCGACCTTGGACCGCGACACCGTGCTCGTCCTCCTGCTCGCGGTCGTGTGACGAAGACGCGAGCGTCGCTCGCTGGGATGCCTGCCGCGCGTTTGGTAGGCTCTTCGACCATGCGCGCCAGTTCGCTCTCGCTCTTGCTTGCCCTCGCGGCGTGCGGCCCCAAGGCCGCGCCCGCCGAAGCGCCGACCTCGCAACCCAGCGCCGCGCTGGTGGCCGCCACGCCGACCGAGGACCTCCCGGTCACTCCGATGAAGACGCCGCCGCCCGACGTGTCGGCGACCGAGAAGGGCGAGCTCTCTGGGCCGTGCGCGCCTCTGCTCACCGCGATGATCGAGGGCGAGGCCGCGGCGATCCGAGCGCTGGACGACGCGTTTCACGACGGCAAGGGCGACGCCGACGAGGTCGCCCTCGCGCTCGCGATGGAGCGCGCGAAGCGGTCCTCCGAGGGCCTCGGAGCCTCCGAGCACCAGCGCTGCCTCGCACTCTTCGAGGCACAGACGAAGCGCAAGCTCTTCGACCACGAGCCGGCCGAGTCCGAGGCGCGCGCGGTGGTCGACAGCTGCGTGAAGCGCGTCGAGGCGGTCTACGGCAAGCAGTCCATGGCGTTCGACGAGGGCGCGCCCCAGGTGCGGCAAGGGCCGTTCTGCCCCGATGATTTTCCCGTGCCTGAGAAGCTCACCGACCTGCCGTATCAGTCCAAGAAGGACGACTGGGACACGCCGGCGTTTCGCTGCCTTCAGTTCGGCCTGCGCGCGAAGCAGCACGTGCAGTTCGAGTACGCGTCGCCCCTAGGCTCGGGCGAGTTCACGTGCATCGGTCGCTTCCGCCCGCGCCAGGGCGGTGCGCCGGTGGAGGTGGTGCGTGGCGGCAAGCAAGGGCCCGGGGGCGAGCTCCTCCTCCAGCCGAAGATCGCCGTCCGGCGGATGACGGCGAAGCGCTGAGCGCCGACCGCGAGCCCGCCGACGCGCTCACTTCAAGAGCTCGGCGCTCTTGATGTAGTCGAGGTTCGGGAACGTCTTGCGGAGGTAGGGGTTGCCCGAGCGAGTGATCTCGCCCTGCTTGGCGCTCGGGGCCTCGCCGTACTCCTTGTTGAGCGAGTCGACGACGCTCATGCCCTCGACCACCTCGCCCACCGCCGAGAAGCCCATCTTGTCGAGGTTGGTGTTGTCCTTGTAGTTGATGAACATCTGCGTCGAGCGCGTGTTCGGGAGCGCCGTCTTCGCGAACGTAAGGCGCGCGCGCTTGTTGCCCTCCTTGACCGGCTCGTCCTGGATGTTCGCGTTCTGCCAAGCCTTGGCGACCTGCGGATGCCCGTGGATTCCGAACTGCACCATGAAGCCCTCGACCGCGCGGAAGAAGGCAATGTCCGTGAAGAACCCGATCTTCACGAGGTTGTAGAGCCGGTCGACGCCGTTCGGCGACCAGTCGCGGTGCGCCTCGACGACGAAGTCACCCTTCGTGGTGACGAACTTCACCTTGAACGTCTCGGGGGCCTGCTCGTTCGCGTCCTTCGGCGCGAGGAGCTTCGCGCTCGGCTCTGCGAGCGCACCCTCGTCCGCGGCTGCGGCGCCCGCGGGGCGCTGGGAAGGCGACGGCTCTGCGGGCGTGTTGTTGCAAGCGACGGCGACTGCCGCCAGGACCAAGGTGCGGAAGGATGACGTCATGCGCGGGGAGATAGAGTCGCCACGCGCGCGGGGCAAGTAGCTAGGGCTCACGACCCGTCGCGTGCGGCGCGGACGAAGCGGTACACGCGAGCGGGCTTGGTGCCGGTCTGCCGCTTCCCCGGCGCCTCCTCGAGCAAGCCCTCGTCGAGCATGCGCTCGAATTTGCGTCGGAAATTCGCAGGATCGTGCGCCTCGCCGCGGATCGCCTCGAAGACCTCGCGGAGCTCTCCCACCGTGAACGTCGGCGGCACGAGCTCGAAGGCGAGCGTCGACACCTCGACGCGCATGCGCAGCCGCGCCAGCGCGGCGTCGAGGATCTCGCGGTGGTCGAAAGCCAGCGTGAGCCGCCGTGCCTCCGATGCGACCGACACCCAGCGAGCGTCCGCGGCGTCGCTGCCCGCTCGAAGCACCGGACCGCCTCGCGCAGCGATCGTGCCGCGGAGCTCGGGGTCGAGCAGCGCGAAATACGCGATGCTGACGACGCGACCCCGCGGATCGCGGTCGGGCGCGCCGAAGGCACCGAGCTGCTCGAGGTAGATGCGTGGGCTCGCGAGCCCCGTCTCCTCGGCGAGCTCTCGACGCGCGGCCGTGTCGAGGTCCTCCCCGCGCGAGCCGCGCTCGTCGCCGACCCGAACGAAGCCTCCTGGCAGCGCCCAGGCCCCGGCAAACGGCGCCTCGCCCCTCCGAACGAGCAGCACCTTGAGGTCGGTGTCGACCACCGTGAACAGCACCACGTCCACCGTGATCGATGGGCGCGGGTACTCGTACACGTACGACTTCGTGGTCTTCGCCTTGCTCACGCGCGCGACGACAAGCGGTACACGGACTCTCCGCGGAACGCCAGCGCGGCCCCGCCGCTTCGCGCGAGCCGGAGCTCACCGAGGCGAGGGTCCTCGAGCGTCCGGAGCTCGAGCGCACCCGGGGTCGCGGCGTACACCTCGAGTCGGTCGGGGTCTGCCTTCGCGAGGCAGAGCCCCCGGTCGAGCACCACGAGGTCGGGGACGTCGGCGTCGACATCGCGCGACCAGCGCGCGTCGTACGACCCGGTGCTCGGGTCCACACGCAGCGTGAGTCGATCGAGCCTGCCCGCGTCCGCGACGAGCGCGACCACGACCGCCCGATCCGCGTGCGCGTCGACGAGCCTATATCCGTCGAGCTCGCGCACGCGAAGCTGTCGCGCGCCGCCGTCGGACCCGAGCAGCGACAGGTAGCTCGCGCCGAGCAGGCTCTGCACCGCGAGACCCGGAAACAGGCGCGTCGCTCGAGGCCACACCCTCGCGACAAGGCGCGGCGTGACGATGACGCTCCCGCCGACCTCGAGCAGCGCGAGCTCGAGCAGCGAGTCCGAGACGCGCCCGAAGAGGCGGCCGCCGCCGACGGTCACCTCGTCGAGCTGCCCGGGGGGCTCGACATACGACTGCGTATCAACGTCGTAGAGGGCGAGCCCACGGGGCCGGCGCTCGACCGTGACCGGGCGGCCGTACCGCGGTGAGAACACGAGCGCGAGCCGCTCGGGCGCGAGGTCCGCGAGCCGGCGACCCTCGCCATCGAGGAGCGCGTCATGGCACTCGATGCGCACCGTGCCATCGCCGAGCTCGTGGACCGCGCGGACCCGCGACGGCGCGGTGATGAGCATGTCGAGCGAGAGGCTTGCCGAGCCTCCGACTGCGACCGGTCGCGTGAAGGGACGCGGCTCGGCGGGTGACGCGGCGATGCACGGGGGCGCCTCGTCTCGCGCGCCCTCCTGCAACACCGCGTGGAGGTAGTCGCGATACGGCGCGGGGATGACGTCGAGCGGCAGCGCGCTCGGAGCCAGCTTGACCCTCGGGTCGAACGCGCTCGCGTGGTGCTTCATTCTGTCGAGCAGCGTGGCGTGCTCTGGGTGCGACCCGCGATAGGGGTGGGCGCCGATGAACAGCTCGAAGGCGAGCACCGCGAACGAAAACCAGTCCGACGCCTCGGAGAACACGGGTGTCCCACGCGGGTCGTAGCCGAGAGGATCCTGGATCGCTGGGGTGATGGCCGAGGCCGGGTAAGAGCGCGTCTCGTAGCTGTCCACGTCGATCGCGAACACCCGCGCATGGCGCGCATCGACGAGGAAATTCAGCTCGTTCGCGTCGACCACGAGCGCGCCCGCCTGGTGGACCGACACGAACACCTGCCGCAGCCGCTCGACGAGGGCGAGGGAGGTGTTCGCGTCGAGCCCATGGCGCTGACGGTACGCGGGGGGGATGACCTGGCACAGCGACCGCGTGTCGCGGAGGTAGCGCATCGTGTAGCCGAGGGCGCGCCCGGTCGACTCGTCTTGCACGAGCGCGTCCGGGCGCACCACGTCGGGGTCGCGAATCGCCGCGAGCTCCTGGAGCTTGCCTACGGGCACCATCGCCGTCGGGTCCGTGAAGATCTTGAAGGCGACATCGCCCTTTGCGTAGATGCTCGCTTGTCCGCCGCGCGCGACGAAGTCGCCGGGCTCGAGCGCCACGCTGCCCTGGCCGCGTACGAAGACCTTCATCGTGACCTCCTCTCGTGGTGACGGGTGAGCTCGCCTCAGAAGCTGAGGGACGGCGACGCGCGACCGCTGCCGAGCGCAAGCGACTGCGCGCAGATCGAGCGACCGACGAAGTCGGCGAGGCGCGCGAGCATGTCGGCGTCGGCGCGCTCGAGCTCGACGTACCGCCCGAGCCCGGCGTCGCCCTGGAACGCCTTCAGATAGCCTGCGATCCGCGCGTCACCGACATTGACGCCGATCAGCACGGTGGTGAGCGCCTCGAGCGCCTCGGCCTGCCGTGCGCCGTCGAGCGCAGCTTTCACGTCGGCGGGCTTGGTGCGGGACGCGTTGTCTTCTCCGTCGGTGATGACGAAGAGGATCCCGTTCACGCCGAAGCCTGCATCGGCGAGGTGCTTGCCGTAGTCGACGAGCGCGGTCACGCCGTTCAAGGTCGCGTCGGCGAGAGCGGTGCCGCCGCCCCTCGGGAGGCAGCCGTCGTAGTCACCGGCGGGGCACCCCGACAGCGGTTTCAGCCCGTGGACCTCCTTCACGTCGTCCGAGAACGACAGCACGCGCAAGAGCAGGTTGTCGGCGCGCGGCGATTGTCTGCAGGCACGGACGATGGCCGCGATGCAGCGCTCGATGTCGGCGCGAAAGGGCTCGACGCTCGGGCTCGCGTCGGCGGCGATGGTGACGAGCGTGTACTCGGTCGCGGCGAGATCGCTGATGCGGCAAGCAGAGAAGCCGTAGTGAGAGCCGGTGAGGCCAAATCGTTCGAGGGTCATGGGATCTTTCTCCGTGGGGATGTGGTGGTGAGCGATGGTGTCGGTTGAGAGCCTTGATGCGAGCCACGCCGCGGGCGGACCGCGGGCAGAGGTCACCCTCCGCGACGAAGACGTCGGCGCATGGGATTCCCCGCAGTAGAGGCGAGGGTGCACCGCGTGGCCCGCGTTCGTCGGGCGCGCGCGCTCCTTGGGCAGGAGCGGAGCGGCGTGGCGAGAGGCGCAGGTCAGACGAGGTCTGGCGCGTCCTTCGTCGTGCTCGTCCGCATGCCTCGGGCGGTGAGCTCACGAAGGAACGACTCGCCGTACTGGTCGAAGCCGGTCACGTTGCTCGAGGCGTCGGTCAGGAGCACGAGCTTCGAGACATAGCGGGGATCGGCGAAGCGGTTCGCGATGTCGCGCACCGTGTTTGCGAGGCAGTGCGACAGCGCCTCGCCTGCGAGCAGGATCACGTCGGCCTCCTCGAGGGTCGCGATGAGCTGGGTGTTGATCTGAGTCGTAGGGTCCTCGGGGTCGGGCACCTCGGCCTGCACGGCAGAGAAGTGCTCGGTCCAAGGGTTTGACCCCTTGGTGACGAACTCGGCCATCGCGAACCGATCCTCCCACGCATGCACCGCGCTCGAGAGCTTGGGCCAGACGTTGTGCCCCGCATCGCCGATCAGGCAGTGGTACGGCCAGATGACATGCGGGTAACGGCCCCCGGTGGCGAGCGCGTTCAGGTACGCGAGCGTCCGCTTGAAGGCCGACGGGCGAGTCGTCGTCCAGGTGCCACGCTCGAGGTCCTCGGCCGTGATCACGGTGAACGGTGCCGGGTTTCGCCCCCGCGCGTCCTGGAACCAGATCGGGTGCGAGATGTCGACCTTGCGGTGGCTGTCGAGCGTCACGTGGATCGCGGCGAGGCGATCGCGCATCCGGTCGACGAGGCCGGCGACGCGATCCATGTCCCCTTCGGCCCCCTTCACGTACAGCGAGCCGTTGGGATCGCAGAAGTCGTTCTGGGGGTCGATGACGAGGAGGTGGACGTTCGGCGAGGTCTTGGAAGTCATGGTGAGCTCCTGGTGTGTCGGCTCGACATCGAGTCGATAAACAATGAATAAGGTACAAACCACCTTATGTCAAGGTAGGCTGCAACAAAAAGGTTCTCGTGGTGCTTGGTAGCGCGGCTCGTGGAGGGGCACGCGTTCCTCGCACGAGATGAGCCTCGGTTGCACGGCCTATGCGTCCCCGCTAGCGTTCCCCGCGATGAACGAGGCGCACCGGATCGCGCAGCTCCTCTCGATCCTGGGCTCGAGCGCGCCGGGCGTGCGACTCGGCATCGGTGACGACGCGGCCGTCTTCGACGCGGCGCCCGAACCGCTCGTGTGGTCGATCGACGCGGCAGTGGAGGGCGTTCACTTTGATCGACGCTGGCTCAGCCCCGAGGACATCGGCTACCGCGCCACCATGGCGGCGCTCTCTGACCTCGCTGCGATGGGCGCCAAGCCGCTCGGCGTGCTGGCGGGTCTGATCCTCCCTCGGACGTTCGAGGACGCCTCCCTCGACGACCTCGCGCGCGGGCAGCGTCGCGCCGCCGATGCGCTCTCGACTGCGGTCGTCGGTGGAAACTTGAGTCGCGGTGGCGAGCTCTCGATCACCACCACCGTGCTCGGGACGAGCGCGCGCCCAATGCGTCGTGATGGCGCCAAGTCAGGCGATGGCGTCTGGCTCTCGGGTGCGGTCGGGCTCTCGCGCGTCGGGCTCGAGGGGCTCGTCCGAGGCCAGCCGACGACCTCGGAGGCGCTCGCGGCGTTTCGTGCGCCGATGGCGCGCATCGCGGCCGGGCTCGAGGCGGCCCTCGTCGCAACCGCCGCGATCGACGTGTCCGATGGGCTCGCGCTCGACGCCGCGCGCGTGGCGGAGGCGAGCGACGTTGCGCTGGTCCTAGAGCCTCGTTCCTTCGTGGATGAGACGCTCCAGCGGGCGGCGCGCTCCATCGGCATGGACGGCCTCGAGGTCGCGCTTCACGGCGGCGAGGACTACGCGCTCCTCGTGACCGCTCCGCCGGGCGAACATCCTGGCGCAGCGTTTCGCCTCATCGGTCGCGTTGAAGAGCGTGCGGCCGGGCAGCGGCCGAGCGGGGCTCGAGTCTTCCTCGCGGCGGCTGGCGGTGACATCCCATTGCCGCCGCGCGGATTCGACCACTTCGCCTGACGCTCGCGCTATCTTGCAGCAGTGAGGCTCGCGATCGCCCTCGTCGCTCTTCTCGCCGCAGCGGCGATGACGCACGGCTGCTCGAGTGAAGGTCGCGACCGGAAGCTCTCGTCCTTCGCCAGCTCGACGAGCGGTGCCTCCGTCTCGGCGAGCTCGTCCGGAGGGGCGCCGCTCGGCGGGGCCGGCGGAAGCGAGGATTGCAGCGACGAAGGGGCGTGCGGGACCGAGACACACACCTTCTCGTTCGACGCCCCGAACCTCTACTTCGTGTTCGACGCTTCCGGCAGCATGCTGGAGCTCGCGACCGGCAAGAGCGTCTCCCGCTACAAAGTCGTGCGCGACACGGCGATCGATCTCGTCGAGTCGCTGGGCCCGCTCGTGAACGTCGGGGCGGCGCTCTTCCCTCCGCTCGCGGCGCCATGCTCCGCGGGCAAGGAGACGATGCCGGTGACGCCTGGCGATGCGTTCACGAAAAAGAATGGGCCGACCTTGAAGGCGTTCAAGGCCGCGACCTCTCGCGAGCCCGAGGGCGGGACTCCGACGGCGGCTACGCTCGAGGCCTTGCTACCGAACCTCGCGAAGCTCGAGGGGCGCTCGATCATGCTCATGCTCACGGACGGCGGGCCGAACTGCAACGCCGCCCTCACGTGCAAGCCCGAAGACTGCATGCCCGTCATCGAGGGCTTGTGCAAGCCCACCGATGGCTGCTGCGATCCGGGCTTCCCCGGCGCGGGGCCGCTCGCGTGCGTCGACGAGGCCCGCACCGTGAAGGCGCTCGAGGCGATCCACGCGCTCGGCGTCGACGTGTACGTGATCGGCGTCGCGGACCTCGCCGCCTACGAAGACGTCCTCGACGCGATGGCTGTTGCCGGCGGCGTGCCGGCGCCGGGCAGCACGAAATACGTCCAGGCGAAGAACCTCGACGACCTCGGCAGCATCTTCGCCGCGATCGCTGCGTCCGCGATCCCTTGCGAGATCAAGCTGACCGAGCCTCCGGTCGACAAGGGGCTCACCAACGTCTACCTCGGCTGCAAGGCCATCCCGTTCGACGCGGTGAACGGCTGGTCATGGCAGGGCGACGACCTCATCCTCTTGCACGGTGACGCTTGCGCGAAGCTGAAGAGCGGTAAGGTCGACGAGATGAAGGTGATCACCGGCTGCCCGAGTGAGCTGCCGAAGTAGGCACGGTCCGCGCATGATCGTGCGCGAGCTTGAGCTCGGACCAGCGGGTCCCGTGCTCGAGGATCCCCGCCTCCTCCCGCGCTGCGGCGCTGCGGACGGCCTCCAGGCTCGCCGCGAGCTTGGAGGCGATGGGGCTTCGGCGCCGCTCGGCCTCGACGAAGCGTATGAGCGGCGTTAGCGCGCCATGGTTCGCGAGCACCTTGTGGAGGAAGGCCTGCGCTGGGCAGTGGATGCGGAGGGCCGTCGCACTCGCGGTGCCAGCGTCGTCGCGCGAGTGCCACGTGAACGCGCCCGAGCGGTTGAGGAGCGTCATCGCATCGACGACCGTCGCTTGATCGACCACGAAGGCGCCGCCCTTCATGCGTCGCGTGCCCGCGACGTAGAGGGCGACGTTGACGAATTTCACGACATTCTTCGGCTGCCACTGCGAGACGAAGGGCGCGAGCCCCTCGGCGAGCAACGGCGAGCGTCGCCCCGCGAGGTCCGCGAGCAGCGCCGCGCAGGTGTGAACGAGGTCGACGAAGTGCGCGAGCGCGGTCACCGCGGTCGGGTCGCGTTGGTTCCACCGCAGGCAGGCGACGACCTCTTCCCGGGTGAATTTCTTGTGCGGACTCTCGGCGCGCGCGGACGCGTCGGCCATTTGAAATCGCTCGTCCTCGGTGAAGCCGGGCGCGAGATCGAGGGCGTCGAGCTCGGGCTCGAGTCGCGTCGCGGTCGCGTGCTCGATGAAGCCTAGAACGACCGATGGAGGCAAGAGCCGTTCGGTTGTCGAGAGAAACACGCGCGAGGCCGCGTCGATCTCGGCTTGGGTCACCGGCTCGCCCTCGCGGATCGCGAAGAAGAGGCTCCGCCGGCACATCACCCCGAGCTCACGCTCGAGCGAGGAGGGCTCGAGCGACGCCGCGATCTGCTCGAGTTGTCGGAGAAACGCGGGGCCGCCCTGTCTCACTGGATGGACGCCGGGAGCTTCAGCTTCCCGCCAACGTTGAGCGGCGCCATGAGGATCGGCAACAAGCTCGACTGCGCGACCTGATCGAGCGGCTTGAGGAAGGCCTCGGTCGTGGCAATCGCTTTGTTCAGGTCGAGGACGATCGTGTTCACCCCTGCATCACGCTGCTGTTGCTGCACCGCGAGGATGCGTTGCCGAAGGGTGTTCAGGAGCTCCATGTAGTCTGACAGCGGGGTCTCGTTCAGCGGGTTCTTGCTGCCCTCGGGAGGAACGCCGAACGACACCGCGCTCTTGAAGGTCTGAGGGACCTTGCTGACCTTGCCGGCGATCTTGTTCACGTCGACGTTGAAGCGAAGACCCGTCTTGCCCGTGAGCTGTTGATTGAGCTTCTGGTTGGCGACCTTCGAGACCCGCTTGTCCTCGAGGGTCGAGAGCGGCTTCTTCCACTGGGTGTGGTCCTCGACGGCTCGGATGATGCGAAGGTACGGCCACTCAGGGCGCCGCAGCCCCGCCTGCTCGTCGCCGTACAGCACGAGCGCCTCGTCGAGAGTGTTCGGCGACTTCACCCGAATGTCCTGGAGGAAGCCCTTCCACATCGTGACGTAGGTCTGCTCGTACATGTCGGCGAGGACGGCCACGTTGCGAAGCACCTGCTCGCCCTGCTCCTCAGGCGTCAGGGGCACGACCCACTGCTCGCGCTCGAGCAGATCCTTCGCGGCGTCGATGTTCGCGAGCACCGCCGCGTGGCCCTTGTCGGTGTAGGGGCCGGGCACCTGGTAGTAGCCCTTACCGCCGTCGTTCTGGGTACTGCGCAGCCAGGCGAGGACTTCTTTGCGGTCGCTGAACATGGTGTCGAGCGACAGCGGCGGGTAGCGCAGGTTGCCGCGCACGGGATCTTCGGACTCGTCGTAGATCTCAGCTTCGATCGTATCGACGAACATCGCGTAGTAGCGCTGCCTCACCGGGATGTCCTGCAGCACCTTGCGAGCCCGCTCGACCACTTTTTCGTTGGCGGGGACCGGCTTCGCGCGCGCCCTGTTGTTGTGGTCCGCGCTCGGCTTGATCATGTGGAAGTAGTGATCCAGCTGAGGAAGCATTCGCTTCTTCAGGTCGAGCATGGCGATGTCGTTCGTCGCCTTGTTGATGTCGGACCACAGCGCCGTGTAGCGCGCGGCGGCGTAGTCGATCTCGAGGTGCTCGACGTCGCTGAGCATCAAGTACGTCTTCAGCTTACGGCGCTCCTGCGCGTACTTTTCGCCGCCGATCGCGCTGAGGTCGCTCTCGAGCTTGAACTTCGCCGGTGAGACGAAGCCCTTCTGCATGTTGTAGACGTAGATCGCGACGAGCCTCGGGTAGATCTCGGCGCCCGAGTACATGAGCCAGCGCTTCTCGAACGGGACACCGTTGTCCTCGTAGCTCTCCAGCTCGATCATCATCTTGTGGAGCGGCTCGAGCGCTTCGAGCTTGGCGCGGATCGGCTCGGAGCGGTTCTCCCAGTCGATCTTCATCGCGCGTTCCGCCACCGACTGCGCATTCGTGAGGAGCTCGCGGTTGTTGAAGAACGAGATCACGGCCGGGATCGCGAACGTCACCGCGACCGCGAGGGCCGTGACGCTCACGCCGACGCGCACGAGCTTCTGGCGGCGCAGCTCGGCGGCGCTCCGTGCTGCAACTTCCGCGTCGGGAAACACGACCCGCGTGAACACGTCGTAGAGGAAGTAGCTCTTCGACTCGATGCGCTGTTCGGCGGCGAGCTGCCGAGCCTGGATGCCCATCGCCGCGCCCATGCGCTGCAGGACGCGCCCGAGCGGTGCTCCCTCCTGCGTGCCACTCGTGAAGTAGAAGCCGCGGAAGGTCGGGGTGCCCTGGAACGCGTTCACGAGGAACACTTGGCCCAGGAGATCGGTGAGGTTGCGTCGCAGCCCCGCGAACTCGAGCGGGAAGCCGTAGATCGCTTCGCGCGCCTTGCGGTCACGCTCGAAGGCGAGCCGCTTCATTCCGCGAGCGTGCAACTGCTGAACGATTAGGTCGAACTCACGCGCGAAGAGCCCTCCCGGGTCGCGGCGGTCGGCGGCGAGCGGGATGGTCGCGCCGAGGGCCTGCGAGCGGTCGCTCTTGCGCATGTCGCCGAAGAACTCGTTGAAACCGGCGACGAGGTCGCACTTCGTGACGATCACGTAGACCGGCAGCACCATGCCGAGCTTCGTCATCACCTCGTCGATGCGCGCGCGGAGCTTCTTGCCCATCGCCTCGAGCTGCATCTCGTTGGCGTCGATCACGTCGAGCACGCTGACCGCCACGATGAGGCCGTTCAAGGGCTTCTGGCCGCGGTGCTTCCGGAGCATCTCGAGGAACGAGAGCCACTCGCCCTGATCCTCGTGCTCGGTCGTGTAGCGGCCTGCGGTGTCGAGAAGGATGGCGTCGTTCGTGAACCACCAATCGCAGTTTCGCGTCCCACCGACGCCGCGGATGCTCGAGTCCGCGTAGGGGAACGGAAGGCCCGAGGCCTTGAGAGCGGTGGTCTTGCCGGCGCCCGGCGGGCCGATGATGGCGTACCAAGGGAGCGAGTAGAGCGCCGACGCGCCGCGCTTCCTGCCGCCGAGCTTGCTCTGCTTCAGCGCGTTGATGCCGTCGAGGATCTGCTTCTGAAGGGCCTGGATCTCGGCGCGCTTCTGAGGGCTCGCGTTCGCCTCCTGTTGACGGGCTTGTTCCGCGATCGCGCGCTCGAGGGCGCCGGCGGAGCGGTTCGCGCGCACCCGCAGGAAGACGAAGGTCCCGAGCGCGACGGCGAGGATGACGAGCGTGATGCCGGCCGCGAGCCACAGGCTCCACTGGAGGATGAAGCTGAGGGCCCAGGCGAGGCCGATGAGCAGCGCGTAGAGGACGTAAATCACGACCCGAGGTCCATAGCCGCGCCCCCGCCGCGCGGGAATGCCTCCCGTACGTTCACCAGTCGGAGCTCGCCCCGCCGCCGCCGAAGCTGCCGCCGCCCCCGCCGTAATCCGAGCTGCTCGAGGACCATGAGGAGTCGCTCGACGACCACGAGGAGCCGCTCGACGAGGAGAACGTCGACGACTCGTTCCAGCTGGAGGCGGGACGATCGCGCTCGTGCTCCCAGCGGAGCTCGTCGGCGGCCGTCGGAGTCGCAGGGCCCCACGGCCCGTCGGCCGGGGAGGGCGAGGGGGCGGGCGCGTCGGACGGCTTCGAGCGCGACGTCAGGCCGACGAAGAACGCCGTCGCGAGCGGGTTGACGACCGCCAAGGCGAGCGCCCCGAACCAAAGGACGAGTGGCCGATCGACTTGCGTGGCGAGGACGAGCGTGACGAGGAAGGAGGCCAATAGGAAGTTGGTGCTCGTCGCGCGCGTGCGCGTCCGCGTCTGCTCCTCGGGCTCGTCGTCGACGAACGACTCGACCACGAGCGCGGTGACGAGGCCACCGAGGCCGGCGATCAGCATGGGGCCCACGAAGCGAGGCCGCTCGACGGCGGCGTGTCCGAGGATGGCGAGCGTCCTGATTCCGGCCGCGAGACCGAGGAGGGCGCCGAGCACGCCGAAGACCTTGTCGACGACCGAGGGCTCTCCATGTTTTCGTCGGGCCGGATACACCCGGAGCGCGGTCGCGAGCAGCGCGAGGTAGAACACGAACACGCCGGTGCACGCCGCGTCGACGATCGGATCGTCGAGGCTGGAGTTGGCCTTCGTCGAGCCGTCGCTCTTGGTGGGCTCCGAGGCTCCACCCGTCGCCGTGACGAGCTCGTCGACGAGGGTGCCCACGGCTGCGCCGTACGCCTGCGAGCGCAGGTGAGGCTTCGCGGCATCGAGGATGGCGCGCGCCTTTGCGTCGGGCAGCGCGCCCTCGAGCCCGTAACCCACCTCGATGCGCGAGCGGCGATCGTCGATGGCGAGGACGACGAGGGCGCCCTTATCCTCGCCTTTCCGCCCGCCGGCCCAGGTCGCGGCGACGCGGTGCGCGTAGTCTTCGATGGGCTCGCCGCTCGTCGAGCGCACGAGCAACAAGGCGATCTGCACGTGCGTCGCCGCCTGATGCGCAGCGAGGCGGCTCTCGAGCGCGGGCAGCTGCTCTGCAGGCACGAGGCCCGTAAGATCCGTGACGGGCCTCGTGATCGCGGGCGCGTCCTCGGCGAAGGCGCGGTGGGGCGCGAGCGCCGCGACGACGAGCGCGAGGAGCGCGAAGAGTCCGACGATACGAGAGGGAAGGACGATGCGGTTCATGAGAACTGCCAATGGATCAAGCGCAAGTCGTTCGCCTTCGGGGAAGGCCGGCTACCAGTCGGAGCTCGCGCCGCCGCCGCCGAAGCTGCCGCCGCCGCCGTAGTCGCTGCCCCCGCCGCTGCTGCTGTCGCTGCCGCCGCTGCTCGAATAGGAGAGCTCCCACGGCTCGCGTCGCGTCCGCGTCGAGGAGGACGCGAGCGAAGGATCGTAGGAGGACGTGAGCCAGCCGCAGAGCAAGGCGCCCAAGGGCGCCAGAAACAGCGCGAGCGAGCCGATCTCCGTCGCATCAGAGGGGTAGGGCACGAGCGCTCCGCTCAGCGAGAGGCCGAAGAGCGGGAGGAAGGCGCTCCCGGCCACGCGTGACACGATGCGGACGCGGCGCTTTCGGTCATCGTCTGCGCGGGCTTCGAGCAGCAGGGCCACGATCGCGACGATGGTCCCGATCGCGGGGAAGAGGCTCGTCGGGAGCCAGTACGCAGAGGGCAGTAGGAGCGGAACGAGCGCGAACGGCAGGGTCGGGAGGGCCAAGCTTCGCAAGAGCTCGCGTCGGCTCTGCGGCCCGGCGGCTGTCCCTTGAGCCTCGCCGCGCCCGGTGGGTTCGTCCACGCCGAGTCGACGTCGAAGGTGGGGGGACGAGGAGACGAAGAGCAGCGCCGCGACGTAGAGCAGCACCGCGACCCAGCCGAGCTTTCTGACGGTCCATGGCACCGAGGCGGGATCGATCGGTGGGCGCTTCGGCTTGGCAGACGACGCGTCGGGTCGCGAGCCCGAAGGCGCCGTCTCGCGACGAGCGCCCCCCGTGGCCACGATCAGCTCCTCGACGAGCATGTGCACGGCCGCGCGGTACGCCTGCGAGCGCAGGAGAGGCTTCGCGTTATCGAGGATGGCGCGCGCCTTCGCGTCGGGGAGGGAGGCCTCGAGGCCGTGGCCGACCTCGATGCGCGAGCGCCGGTCGTCGATCGCGAGCACGACCAGCGCGCCCTTGTCCTCGCCCTTCGCGCCGCCGCCCCAGGCGGTCGCGACGCGGTGCGCGAAATCATCGATGGGCTCGCCGTTCGTGGTGCGGACGAGGAGCACCGCGATGTGCACGCTCGTCGACGCGCGGTGAGCGCGGAGGCGCTCCGCGATCGGCACCTCCTCTTCCGCGGTGAGCACGTTCGCGAGGTCGGTGACGGGGGCCGCGATCGTCGGAGCGTCGTCGGCGCTCGCTCGGTGCGTCCCGAGCGACCCGACGAGGAGGGCGAGGACCGCGACGACCCAGCGCAGCCAGGCAGGCGAGGTGCCGCCCATCACCAGCGGACCTCGTTCGACATCGGCACGCGCTCGGGGAGCTCAGCGCGCCGCGCCCAGAAGCTCGTGAAGCTGCCGCCGCGAGCGGCGTTGTAGCGGGCCGCCGCTTCGTCGTAGCGCTTGCGCTCGATGCGAACCCGGTTCTCGGCTCCCGAGAGCTCGGCGTCTCGTCCTGGGCTCGCGGGCGCGTCTCGCCATTGGCGCTCGGCCGCGGCCTTGCGCTCGAGCACGTTGACGACCTGGGCTCGCTTGGCCTCGACGTCGGCGTGATGCACGCGGAGCTCGCGCTCGACCGAGCCACCCACGAGCCACGCGCCGAGGCCGAGCACCAGGGCGGCCGCCGCGACGCCCGCTGCGAGCCTCGCGAGGAGGCGCGCGCGCTCGCGTCGACGTTCCTGGGCCTGCTCCTCGGCGCGGGCCGCTTCACGGCGCTTCGCGTCGAGCGCTGCGACGGCTTGGCGGACGTAGCGCTCTTCGATGTCGAGCTCGCGCCCGACCTCTTCGAGATCGGCGAGGGTGAGCTCGCCCGCCTCACGCGCGCGGAGCTCGGCGGCAAGCCCGATGACGTCGTCGACGTCGTCGAGATCGATGCGCCGCCCGGCGTGCTCGAGCTCTCGGCCGGCATGCGCGGCCGGTCGTACCGCCTGCTCGGCCTCGTCGTAGCGGCTCGGCTCGTCCCCTGCCGAGACCGCTCGCGGCGTCGTGCTCGTCACGACGTCGTCACCGCGTCGGGGAGCTCGTTGCCCGCCGAGTCCTCGCCCGGAGCGTGTGCGCGCAGGAGGTCCCCAATGTTCGCAAGGCCGCGCACGAGACCGCCGACGCCGTCCCCGCTCCGGTAGCCGTCCGCGACCGCCTCGACCACCTCGTGCCAGAAGCCGCTCGCCGCAGCGCCGTAGATCCCCGAGCCCGCGAACACCGCGACCTTCCGGTCCTCGGGCGCGACGTAGAGCAGTACTCCGGTGTCGTCCCGCGTCGATCGCATGCCGAGCGCCTCGTAGACCGCGCGGCTCCGAGCGAGCGCGTCGCCGCCGGGGCAGGTCCCCTCGACGTGCACGCGCACCTCTCCGCGGCTGCCGTGCTCTGCGGCGCGAATGCCTGCGACGATCCGCGCCTCTTCGTCCGGCGTGAAGGGCTGCGGCGGATTCGTGTTCATCGGCGCGTAGTGTCGCCCCGAACCGCGGACGTCGCAAGATGGGTATGAGCGCTTGCGACGCCGCGCGCGGCCTTCGTCAGCCCTCGTAGTCGGACGGCGCGTACGAGCGCTTCGCGTAGGGGTCGTCCACCTGCTTCGCGATCACCGTCTCGAGCGCGATGTCGAGCACCTCGAGGCGCGTCGACGGGAGCAGGTACTCATCCTCTGACACCGGCGGCAATTCGGCGAGCCGCATCGCGAGGGCCTCGCGGTCCTGGTCGCGGAGGTCGAAGCCGCTCCAGGGCTCGTCCTCGCCGTCGTCGCGCGCGAGCAGCGTGTAGGCGACTTCGATGGGGTGGAATGACAGCATGGCCGACTCGAACTCGAGCCGCCACGCCGTCGGATCGTCTCCGTCGATGCGCCACCAAGCGCGATGCTGCCGTCTCACGACCTCACCCAGGTACGCGCCCACCGCATGCGCCGTGAGGGGGAGCGCCTCGGGCCTATCATAGAGGGCTCGCCGCGACTCGACGACGTAATGGTCCACGAGTGAGAGCGTCTCGGGCGTGTAGTCGGGGGCGAGATTCGGCGACGGTTTGCCGGACAGCGTGCTCATCATCGTGGTGACGAATCGCACGCAGGCCTCGGCTAGCTCAAGGACCGCGCTCGGCGGCTCTGGCAGCGGCGCGACTGGCCGCGAGAGCACGTCGTGCGTGGCGAGACCGGGGAAAGGATGGTGTCCGGGCTCGCCGCACTCATCGCTGCCGTCTTGGTCGCGCTCGGGGCTCACTTGAGGAGGCTCGCGAGCGTCTTGCCCATATCCGACGGGGTAGGCGCGAGCGCGATTCCGGCTTCGCGCATCGCGGCTTGCTTCGCCGCGGCCGTGCCCTTGCCTCCCGCGATGATCGCGCCCGCGTGACCCATGCGCTTGCCGGGCGGCGCGGTCGTTCCCGCGATGAAGCCGGCCACCGGTTTCTTCATGTTCGCCTGGATCCAGGCTGCCGCGTCCTCTTCGGCGGTCCCGCCGATCTCGCCGATCATGATCACGGCTTCGGTGTCCGGGTCCTCGTTGAACAGCGACAGGACGTCGATGAAGTCGAGGCCCTTCACGGGGTCACCGCCGATGCCGACGCAGGTCGATTGACCGATGCCAAGCGCCGTGAGCTGTCCGACGGCCTCGTAGGTCAGCGTGCCGGAGCGCGACACGACGCCGACGCGGCCGGGCTTGTGGATGGCGCCGGGCATGATGCCGATCTTCGTCTCCCCGGGGGTGATGACGCCGGGGCAGTTGGGTCCGACGAGGCGGGTCTTCTTGCCCTCGAGGTACGCGCGCGCCTTCACCATGTCGAGGACCGGGATCCCCTCGGTGATGCAGATGCAGAGCTCGATCCCCGCGTCGACCGCCTCGCAGATCGCATCGGCCGCGAACGGCGGGGGCACGAAGATGCAGGTGACGTTCGCGCCGGTCGCGGCGACCGCGTCGGCCACGGTGTCGAACATCGGGACGGGCGTCTTGCCGGGGAGCTCGGGGTCGAACGTCTCGCCGGCGCGGCCGGGGACGATGCCACCGACGACCTGCGTGCCGTAGGCGATGCAGCCCTTCGCGTGCTTTGAGCCGAACGAGCCGGTGATGCCCTGGAAGATGACCTTGGAGTGCTTGTTGACGAGGATGCTCATGTTCTCACCTGCCCACCGCTGCGACGATCTTCTGCGCGCCGTCGGCCATGTTGTCGGCCGGTTGGATCGCGAGTCCGCTCTCCGCGAGGATCTTCTTTCCCTTGTCGACGTTGTTGCCCTCGAGCCGCACGACGAGCGGCACCTTGAGACCGAGCTCCTTCGTCGCGGCGACGACGCCTTCTGCGATGATGTCGCACTGCATGATGCCGCCGAAGATGTTGATGAAGATGCCCTTCACGTGAGGGCTCGAGAGGATCATCTCGAATGCCTTCTTCACCTGGTCCTTGTTGGCGCTGCCGCCGACGTCGAGGAAGTTCGCGGGCTGACCGCCGAAGCTCTTGATGATGTCCATCGTCGCCATCGCGAGGCCCGCGCCGTTGACGAGGCAGCCGATGTTGCCCTCGAGCGAGACGTAGGAGAGGCCGGCTTCCTTCGCCTCGAGCTCGACCGGGTCCTCCTCGTCCTTGTCGCGGAGGTCGGCCCAGTTCTTGTGGCGAAAGTCGGCGTTGTCGTCGGTGGTCATCTTGCCGTCGAGCGCGACCACGTCGCCGCCCTTCGTGACGATGAGCGGATTGACCTCGACGAGCGAGGCGTCCTCGCCGACGAACGCGTTGTAGAGCCCGGTGAGGAGCTTCGAGAACGAGGCCAGCGAGGCCTTCTCGCGAATGCCGAGCTTGAACGCGATCTGCCGGATCTGGAACGGGGCGAGGCCGATGAGCGGGTCGACGTGCGTGGTCAGGATCTTCTCGGGGTGCTGCTCGGCGACCTCCTCGATGTCCATCCCGCCTTCGGTCGAGGCGATGACCGCGACCTGACGCTTCTCGCGGTCGACGAGCAGCGCGAGGTAGAGCTCCCGCGCGATGTCGAGGCCCTGCTCGAGGTAGAGGCGACGGACCTTCTGCCCCTCGGCGCCGGTCTGCTTGGTGACGAGCTGCATCCCGAGGATCTTGTTCGCCTGCTCGACGGCCGCGACGAGGCCCTTGGCGACCTTGACGCCGCCGCCCTTGCCGCGACCGCCGGCGTGGATCTGCGCCTTGACGACGACGACCTCGTTGCCCGTCTCCGCGATCAGCGCCTTGGCGGTCGACTCGATGTCCTGCGCGTCGAGGACGAGCTTGCCCTTCGGGACCGCGACGCCGTAGCGCGCGAAGATCTGTTTGGCCTGGTACTCGTGCAGCTTCATGAGGGGACGCGACTTACCACACCGCCGGGGTCGCGGCGAGCCTCGCTGCGCGGTGATCCGTCGTGCTCCTGACCCTCGGGGTGGGCGAGCGATCGAGGCCGCGCTCAGCCGTCGATGCCGCGCTCGCGCGTGACGTCCGCTCCGAGCGCGCCGAGCTTCTCTTCCATGCGCTCGTAGCCGCGATCGAGGTGGTAGACGCGTCGCACGAGCGTCTCGCCTTCGGCGACGAGCCCTGCGATGACGAGGGACGCGCTCGCCCGGAGGTCGGTCGCCATCACCTCGGTCCCGTCGAGGCGCGCCGTGTGCTTCACGAAGGCGGTGTGCCCCTGCACCTCGATGTCCGCCCCCATCCGCGCGAGCTCGGGGACGTGCATGAAGCGATTCTCGAAGACCGTCTCGCTGATGCGCGAGGTCCCCTCGGCCATGCACATGAGCACCATGAACTGCGCCTGCATGTCGGTCGGGAAGCCGGGGTGCGGCGACGTCGTCACGTCGACCGACCGGAGTCGCCCGTGGCGCAACACGCGCACGCCGCTGCCATCGGGCTCGAGCGTGACGCCTGAGGCGCGGAGCTTCGCGAGGAGCGCTTCGAGGTCGTCGACCGGGACGTTCTCGACGAGCACGTCGCCGCCCGCGGCCGCGGCCGCGACCAGGTACGTCCCGGCCTCGATGCGATCGGGGATGATCGCGTGATCGAACGGGGCGAGCTCGTCCTGCCCCTCGATCTCGATCACGGGCGTACCCGCGCCGCGGATCTTCGCGCCCATCTTGTTCAAGACTCGCGCGAGCTCGATCACCTCGGGCTCCCGCGCGCAGTTGACGAGCGTCGTCCGGCCCTTCGCGAGCGCCCCCGCCATCAAGAGGTTTTCGGTGCCGGTGACGGTCGGCATGTCGAACACCACCTCGGCGCCGCGAAGGCGCGAGGCCTCCGCGAGGACGTAGCCGTGGTCGGTGCGGATCGTCGCGCCGAGGGCCTCGAGGCCCTTCAGGTGCTGGTCGACCGGGCGCGAGCCGATCTGACAGCCGCCGGGGAGTGACACCTTCGCGCGGCCGTAGCGGGCGAGAAGCGGACCCAGGACGAGCACGCTCGCGCGCATCTGCTTTACGAGCTCGTAGGGCGCCTCGGGCGTCACGTCGTTCGGCTTCACGCGGACCGTTGGGGGCGCGCACGCCACGCTGCAGCCCATCGTCTCGAGGAGCTGGCCCGTCGTGCCGATGTCGCGCAGGTCGGGCACGTTGCGCACGAGGCTCTCGCCGTCCGAGAGCAGCGTCGCGCAGAGGATCGGCAACGCGGCGTTCTTCGAGCCGCTGACCCGGACGCGACCCGAGAGCGCTCTGCCCCCGCGAATACGGATTCCGTCCATGGGCTCCGCCTTACCACCTCCTGCTTGGCGCGTGGTGACGCTTCGCATAGCCTCGACCCACCCATGCGAACTCGGTCGCTCGTCGCTCGCCTCGCCGCTCTGTCGTGTGTCCTCGTCGCTGGCGAGGCCACGGCCTCCGACCCGGTTCCGTCGCTCGACCTGCGCGGCTTCGCCCCGCCCACCGATCCCGTCGGAGGCCTTCGCTACGAGCCCGCGACGGTGCCCTCGCACCTCGATTTCAATGCCGGTGTTTGGCTGAGCTACGCGCACCGGACCATCGCGCTCTACGGCGGCAACGAGCTGCGCTTCCGCGTCCTCGACCACCAGCTGACGGGCGACGTGGTCGCCAACGTCGGCCTGTTCAACCGCCTCTCCCTCGGCGTCGCGGTCCCCATGGCGTTCTATCAATCGGGCGACGCGGCGGCCCCGGGGAGCGCGGTGCCGTTCGGCGTACTCGGCGCGTACTCCCTGCCGGCGCAGGCGATCGGCGACGTCGGCCTCGTGGCGAAGGTGCTGCTCGTGCGACCGACCCTCGGCGACCCGAGCACCCCGACGGCCGGCTTCTCGCTCGCGCTGCTCGAGCGGGTGACCCTCCCGAGCGGCGCTCCGGGCTCGTTCCTCGGCGAAGGTCACGTCACCAGCGAGACGCGCGTCCTCGCGAGCTACGACATTCTCGCGCTCTCGGTGCACGGCACGGTGGGCGCGAAGCTGCGAGCCGAGCAGGAGAGCTTCGCGTGCGCGTCGACCGTGGGCGAGTGTCCGACGCGCTTCGGCCATGAGCTTCCGTACGGCCTCGCCATCGCGGTACGCCCGCAGGCCTTCGGCCTCGACCGGGACGGCCACTGGCAGTGGTTCGTCGAGACCTACGGTCGCCTCCCGCTCTATCCGAGCGCCCCCTTCACCAACGCGGCGCTCTCTCAGACCCAGGTCGGCGCCGGCGCGCGCTACACGTTCGACAGCGATCTCTCGCTCCTCGCGGGGGTCGACTTCGCCGCCGTAAGCGGCATCGGTTCGGCCCCCGTGCGCGGCACACTCGCCCTCGGCTGGGTCCCGCGCAAGCACGACGGGGATGACGACGGCGTCCTCGATCGCGTCGACGAGTGCCCCGAGTTCAAGGAGGATCTCGACGGCTTCGAGGACGCGGACGGCTGCCCCGACATCGACAACGACGAGGACGGCGTCAAGGACGCGCTCGATCGCTGCGACGGTCAAGACGAAGACGAGGACGGCTTCCAGGACGACGACGGGTGCCCCGATCCCGACAACGATGGCGACGGCATCCTTGACGTCGAGGATCACTGCCCGCTCGTCGCCGGGATCCCGAGCCAGGACCCGCTCGAGCGTGGCTGCCCGGATCCCGATCCGGACAAGGACGGCGTGAAGGGCGCGGCCGATCGCTGCTTCGAGATCGCCGAGGACCGCGACGGTTTCCAAGACGACGACGGCTGCCCCGACCCGGACAACGACGGCGACGGCGTCGCCGATGCGGACGACAAGTGCCGCGACGTCGCCGGGCTCGCCACCCCTGATCCCGCGACGAATGGCTGCCCCGATCGCGACACGGACGGTGTCCTCGATGGCGCCGACGCGTGTCCCGACGAGAAGGGCGTGACGAGCGAGGACCCCCAGAAAAACGGTTGCGCCGAGGTCGTCGAAGAGCCCAAGGGCAAGAAGGGTCCGAAACCCGCCTCCGCCAAGGGGAGCAAGGGAGCCGCCGCGAAGCCAGCCGCGGACGCCGCACCCCAGGTCGTCGGTCCCAAGCCGGCCGCCGCCAAGCCCGCGGGGCCGAAGCCGCCCGCGAGACCTGCGGCAAAACCCGCGGCTGGGAAGCCCCCTGCGAAGCCTGCCGCCAAGCCCCTAAAGAAGTGACGTCGCTTGCAGCGTCGCGACCCGCGCGAGCGCGACGCCCGCCGCGTCGAGCGATTTGAAACGCGTTCCATCGCGCGGATCGTGGGCCTCGGGGCAGACCTCGATCAGCGGCACCAGGGCGAAGGGCCGCTCGCGCAAGCGAGGGTGTGGCACCACCACCTCGGGCGCGTCGGAGGTCTCCGTCGAGCACCAGAGCACATCGACGTCGAGGGTGCGCGGACCCCAGCGGACCGGGTCGGGGCGCACTCGACCGAAGCGCCGCTCGATCGTGAGGCCTTCGCGCATCAGGTCGACGAGCGGCCGCTCGGTCGCGACGAGCAGCACGGCGTTGAGGTAGGCGTCCTGAGGCGGTCCGCCGAACGGCGGCGTTTCGTAAACGGAGGAGCGCGCGAGGAGCTCGATTCCCTCTAGTTTTGCAATTGAATTCGAAGCGTTACGGAGGATCGCGAGGCGGTCTCCGAGGTTCGAGCCGAGGCCAAGGGCGACGAGGCGGCCGGGAATTCGACGTGGTGTCTTCATGCGTGGTAAGGACCGACGCCTCCCAGGATCCCTCGTGCGGTTCAAGAAGACCATAGCGACCGTCGTCGTGGCCATCGGTACCGCCCTCGTCGGGACCCAGTGGTACGGCTGCACGCCGCGACGGCCGCTCGACGAGCTCGCGCGTCTGACCGACCGCCTCCCGCACGTCGCACCGTCTGCGCTGCCGAGCCTGCCCGAGCTCCCCGCGTCGGCCGATCCGACGGCCATGGTCGCGGTCCCCGCCGCCCCGACGGCCATGCCCTCGGCATCGCCGACCACTGCCCCAAGCGAGCCCGCGCCTGCCGCGTCGTTGACGGTCGCCGAGGTGCTCGATCGCTCGGCCTGCTCGACGGAGGTGGTGAAGGGCCTGTCGGAGCAGATCATCGCCGAGGAGGGCTGCTTGCGACCGAGCGCCTTTCAGCGACTCCCCGACAAGCTCGCCGCCACGACGATCGAGGACGTGGTGTTCCCGTACCTCGCGGCGCCGGCTCACGAGGCGCTCGTCGCGGCGATCGAGAGCGCGCGGGGCGAGCCGATCAAGCTCAACTCGATGCTGCGGACCATCGCGCAGCAGTACCTGCTTTTTCACTGGTATAAGCGCGGCCGATGCCACATCAAGCTCGCCGCGAGCCCCGGCAGCAGCAACCACCAGAGCGGGCTCGCCATCGACATTCAGCAGCCTGGTCGCTGGAAGAACCGGCTCTCGCGCTTCGGGTTTCGATGGATGGGCGCGAAGGACAAGTGGCACTTCGACTTCGTCGGCCGCGACGCGAAGGAGAAGGCTGCCGTCAAGCGCCTCTCGGAGGTGCACGCGGGGCTCGACGTTCGCGCGTTTCAGCGCCTGTGGAACAAGAACTACCCAGACGAGTCGGTCGGCGAGTCGGGCAGCTTCGACGAGCGGACCGAGAGCGCGCTGCGCCGCGCGCCGGTCGGCGGCTTCCCGCAGCCCATCACCTGCGCGAAGTGAGCGCCGGCTGGAGCCGCGGCCGATGATCGGCTAGGACTTTCGCGCGATGAAGACTTACGACGCGATCGTGATCGGCGGCGGCCCGGGCGGCTACCCGTGCTCCATCAAGCTCGGACAGCTCGGCCTCAAGGTGGTGTGTGTCGAGAAGGAGAAGCCCGGTGGCGTTTGCCTCAACTGGGGCTGCATCCCCTCGAAGGCGCTCATTCAGGCGGCGAACACCTACGAGCGCACGAAGGACGGCGCGGCGATCGGCGTCAAGGTCTCGGGCATCGAGCTCGATCCGAACGCGATGCAGGACTGGAAGGAAGGCATCGTCAAGAAGCTGAACGACGGCGTCCGCGGCCTCTTGAAGGGCAACGGCGCGGACTACCTCGAGGGCACCGCGAAGCTCGTCTCGAAGGACACGGTCGAGGTCACGCTGAAGGACGGCTCGAAGGAGACCCTCAAGTCGACGAAGGGCATCGTGCTCGCCACCGGCGCATCGACGGTCGAGATCCCCACCTTCAAGTTCGACGGCCAGCAGATCATCGGCGCCAAGGAGGCGGTCAACCTGCGCACAATCCCGAAGCGCCTGCTCGTCATCGGCGGCGGCGTGATCGGCCTCGAGCTCGGCACCGTCTACCAGAAGCTCGGCTCGGAGCTGTTCGTCGCCGAGGCGCAGGCGAATTTGCTCGCCACGCACGATCAGGACTGCGTGAAGCTCGTCGAGCGCAAGCTCGTGAAGCACGGTGCGAAGATCTTCAAGAAGGCTCTCGCGAAGGGCTACGAGAAGAACGCGGACGGCTCGCTCAAGGTCACACTCGAGCAAGACGGCAAGGCGATCACGCTCGACGTCGACGTGGTCCTCGTGGCTGTCGGGATGCGGCCGAACAGCGCAAACCTCGGCCTCGAGGCGGTCGGCGTGAAGGTCGAGCGCGGCTTCGTGCCGACCGACTCGCAGGGTCGCACGAACGTCGCCGGGATCTACGCGGTCGGAGACGTGAGCGGCGCGCCGCTGCTCGCGCACAAGGCGAGCAAGGAGGGCGAGGTGGTCGCCGAGGTGATCGCGGGGCACGCGGCCGCGAAGGACTGGGTCGCGATCCCCGCGTCGACCTTCACCGATCCCGAGATCTCGAGCGTCGGCATCACCGAGGACGAGGCGAAGGCGAAGGGCCAGAAGGTGATCGTCGGCAAGTTCCCCTTCGCGGCGCTCGCGAAAGCGATGGCGATGCGCGAGACCGACGGCTTCGTCAAGGTGGTCGCGGACGCGGACTCCAAGCAAATCCTCGGGGTTCACATCGTCGGCCCAGAGGCGAGCGCGCTCATCAGCGAGGGCGCCCTCGCCATCGAGATGGCCGCCTTCGTCGACGATGTCATGCTGACCGTGCATCCGCACCCGACCCTCGGCGAGGCCTTCATGGAGGCCGCCGCCGCGTCCGTTGGGCAAGCGGTTCACATCGTCAACCGCTGAGCGCCGTGAGGCGACTGCCCCACGCTCGACGCCATGTCCGCACCCTCGTCCCCTGCGCGCCGCAACGCCGGCGTCACCGTCCCGCTCTTCTCGCTGCGCTCCCCGCATTCGTGGGGGATCGGCGAGATCACGGACCTCCCGGCGTTCGGTGCCTGGGTAGCAACCGCGGGGCTCGCGCTCGTGCAAATCCTGCCCCTCGGCGAGATGTCCGGGGGCGAGACGTCGCCGTACTCGGCGCTCTCCGCCTTCGGGATCGACCCGCTCTACATCGGCATCGAGGCGGTACCCGAGCTCGCCGACGGCGCTGGGGCGGCAGCCTTGACGGGCGATGATCGCGCGACGCTCGAGCGCGCGCGACGGGCGCATCGGATCGACTACGGCGCCGTGCGTTGGGTCAAGCGGCAGGCTCTCGGCCGCGCATTCGCGAGCTTCTGCGAGGGGGAGCTTGCGACCGACGGTCCCCGCGCCGTCGCCTTTCGAGCCTTCGTCGCGGCCGAAGTGGCGTGGCTCCCGGATTACGCGCTCTTCCGCGCGCTGAAGGACCGGCATGGCGGGGCCGCCTGGTGGGACTGGCCGAGCTCCCTCGCGCGTCGCGACGAGGCTACGCTCGCGACGGCGCGCTCCGAGCTCGCGCGCTCGATCCTCGAGTACGAGTGGCTCCAATGGCTCGCGCACGAGCAGTGGGCGAAGGCCCGGGCCGAGCTCGCCGGGAGCGGCGTCGCGGTGATGGGGGATCTGCCCTTCATGGTCGCGCGCGACAGCGCCGATGTTTGGTCGAACCAGCGCGAGTTCGACAACGCCGTCGCGGTGGGCGTCCCGCCCGACGCCTTCGACGAGGACGGGCAGGACTGGGATCTCCCCGCGTACGACTGGTCGACGATGGCTGCCGGTGAGTTCGCGTGGCTACGTCGCCGCGCCGAGTACGCCGCGACGCTCTACGATCGGTTCCGCGTCGACCACCTCGTCGGGTTCTATCGGACCTACTCGCGCCCCCGCGACGCGCGGCGCAACGAGCGCGGCAAGCTCGTCCAAGGGACCTTCTCGCCCGCCGTCGAGGCAGACCAGCTCTCGCACGGCGAGCGCGTCCTCGGTGCGATGACGGCAAGCGCCTCGGCGCGAGGTGGCTCGCTCATCGCTGAAGATCTCGGCACCGTCCCGCCCTTCGTACGAGCCTCGCTCGCGCGCCTCGCGGTGCCCGGCTACAAGGTGCTGATCTGGGAAAAGGACGGCGAGCACTTCCGCGATCCGGTCGCCTATCCCGAGGTGAGCGTCGCGTGCTTCGGCACGCACGACACCGCGCCCGTCTCGGCGTGGTGGGAGGGCCTCGCCGAGCACGAGCGTCGCGCGGTCGTCGAGCTCCCAGCGGTAGCGCCTCGCGCAGCAGAGCTTGGGCCACGCTACGACCTCGCCGTTCACGAGGCGCTCGCCTACGCGCTCGCGGGCTCGGGGAGTGAGCTCGTCTTGTTCCTGGTGCAGGAGCTTCTCGGCTTCCGCGATCGCATCAACGTGCCCGGTACCGTGGGCGAGCACAACTGGACGTTCCGACTTCCGGTCGACGTCGCGTCGCTCGCGCGGGATCCCTACGTCGCGGACCACCTCCGCATCGTGGCCGACGCCCTACGCCGCACCGGCCGAGCCTGACCCGCGCGTCACGCAGCGCCGCTACGGGCTTCGCTTCGCGCGCTCGAAGCAGCGAGCGGGGACGCCTGTCTCGGCGCGTCGCAGGCTCGTGGCCGCGACGAAACGCGCCGTCACCGGATCGTGGTAGCCGCTCACGAGCGGCAGCGTCGCGTCGTCCTTGCGGAAGTGATGCACGATCCGCCCCATCATCAGCTCGCGCACGTATTTGCCGACGAGCGAGGCGAGGCCAACGAGACGGTTTGTCGCGTCCGCGTCCACGACGAAGGCGAGCTGGCCGACGCCCGGGAACCGGTATGCGCTGCGCCCTCGCGACTCCTCGAGCACGCTGTGCAGGCGGCCAGAGAGCGGGCCGAACACCTTGCCGTACTGCGCATAGCCTCCGACCTTTCCGCAGACGGCGTCGATCTCGTCCCCCGCGAGCTCGCGCAGTGCCAGCACGAGCCTCTCCATCGCGTGGAGATCGACCTGAAAGCGACTCCTCCCCTCGTGTCGCGCCTCGTCGAGGCGGAGGTTGCACACCACGACGCTGCGGACGGCCACGAGCCCGAGCCCGCACTCTGCGAGCTCCTCGAGGTCCCGGCTCACTCGCTCGACGAGCGCGTCGCCCTTCGGGTCGAAGGCGTCTCCGTCGACGCGCCAGCACATCGCCTTCGCTTGCGAAGGGCAGGGCGCCTGCAAGTCGGCGCGCGAGTCGAGGCACAGCGCATCCAGCAGGGAGTCCGGGGTCGACGCGTCGCGATGACGACCTGCGCCCCGGGCGACGAGGGCGCGCGCCCAGGCTTCGGCGAGCGCGGCGTCGCCGAACGAGACGAGCCCCTTCGAGTCACCGAGGCGTGCCGCGAGGCCATCGTCGCGCGGCTCGAGGAGCACGTGTCCATCACCGGTGACCTTCGCGAGCACTGCGGTGACGACCATCGGGCCGAGTCGCGGGCCGAGACCGTTCTCGTCCACGCCGATTCGAAACGTCCCCCACACCATGCGTCTGACGCTTGCACATTCGGCGTGAGGAGCGGATAGTTCCGACGCTCGCGGCACGACCACGAGCGACGGGGAATAGCACAGCCTGGTAGTGCGCCAGCTTTGGGAGCTGGATGTCGTCGGTTCGAATCCGGCTTCCCCGACTCGACGGTTCGAATCCGGCTCTCCCGGCCACGGGAGCGTCGGCGGCGCGTCGCGCGCGATCCCGCAAGAGCCTCGCATGCGTCTGCTTCACACCTCGGACTGGCACCTGGGCGTCGCGTTCCACGAGCGACCGCGCCTCGAGGAGCAGGCTGCGTTTCTCGACTGGCTAACGGAGACGATCGAGCGCCACGAGGTCGACGCCCTGGTGGTCGCGGGAGACGTCTTCGACACCGCCAACCCGCCGGCCGAGGCGCTGTCGCTCTACTATCGTTTCCTCGCGGGCCTGAGCGGCCTTCGCGGCACGACGCGCTCGGGCGCGCCGCGAAAGGCAATCGTCGTCGGTGGCAACCACGATTCGCCTGCACGTCTCGATGCGCCCCGCGAGGTCTTGTCGTGCCTCGAGACCACCGTGGTCGGCGGCTATGAGCCCGCGCGAGCCTCGACGCGCCATGGGGACGCCGCAGGCATGCTCGTGCCGCTCGCAGATGCTGCGGGGCAGGTTCGCGTGGTCGTCGCGGCGGTCCCGTTCCTGCACGACTACCGCCTCGGCGTGAGAGGCTTCGATGCCTCACCTGCGGAGCAGCTCGCCAGCATGCACGCGCGCTTCTCCGAAGTGTACGCACGCCTTGCCGAGCGCGCGGAGGCCGAGTTTCCCGGCGCGCGGCTCGTCGCCACGGGGCACCTCACCATTCTCGCGAAGGCCGGCGCCAACGTGACCGTCGAGGACGCGGTCCCGGTCGAGATCAACCGCGTCGGGACGCTCGGCGCGCTCGCCCCGAGCGTCTTCGACCCGCGCTATGCGTACGTCGCGCTCGGCCACATTCATCGAGGGTTCGCCGTGGATGATGCGCGGCGCGTCTACTACTCGGGGACGCCGTTGCAAGTCTCGGCGGTCGAGGGGGCCTCCTCGCGACGGGTGCTGCTCGTCGACGTCGAGGCCGCTCATGTCACGGTGACGCCGCTCCCCGTCCCTCAGCGGCGCCGCCTCGTCGCGCTCGAGGGATCCCTGGAGGAGCTTCGGGTGACGCTGCCGAAGGTCGTCGCCGGACCCGACGAGCTGCCGCCCTACGTGTCGGTCGAAGTGACGGTCGAAGGGCAGTCGCAGCGCGTCGAGGACGAGATCGCCGCGATCGTCGCGACCGCCGGCGCAGCGGCTCCGCTCGTGGTCGCGGTGACGACCCGGCTCGTTCGCAAGGGCGATGGCGCGGCCTTGCATCGCGACCTGCCTGCGGTCGAGAAGCTCACGCCCGAGGATGCGTTTCGCTACGCATGGCAGCGAAAGTACGGGTCTGAGCAAGAGATCCCTCGCGAGGTGATGCAGCGCTTCCGAGCGCTCGTCGAGGGCGAGGTCGCGGACCTCGAGGCCGAGCGATGAGGTTTCACGCGCTCACCTTCGAGAACCTGTGCTCGTTCTACGGAAAGCATACGGTGGATCTCGACGCCCTCTGCGGCGAGGGCGGAATGTTTCTGATCCGGGGCGTGACCGGCGCCGGGAAATCGACGCTGCTCGACGCGATCGCGCTCGCGCTGTACGGGCGCACCGCGCGCTTCGCCGCCGACGCGAGAGGCCCTGCGCTCGAGGGTGAGAAGAACCTGCCTGGGGAGACCGACCCGGCGCACCTGATGTCGCGAGGCACCGGCGCGTCGTTCGCCGAGCTCGAGTTTTCGCTCGTCGCTGAGACCGGGGTGCGCGAGCGCTACCGCGCACGCTGGAGCAGGCGCCGCGCGAATGGTCATCCGGACGGGAACCTGCAGCCCGAGAAGCGGCGGCTCGCTCGGCTCGTCGATGGAGAGTGGGTGACGCTCGTCGACTCCGACAACAAGGCACAGTGCGCTGCCGCCTTCGACGGGGCGCTGAGAGGCCTAGGCTTCGACGATTTTCAGCGAACCACGATGCTCGCGCAGTTTCGCTTTCGCGAGTTCCTCGACGCCGCCGAGGGGGACCGCGCGAAGATCCTCGAGCGCATGACGAACAGCGAGCGCTTCACCCAGATCGGAGGGCTCGCGGCGGCGCGCTACAAACTCGCCGAGGAGCGCGTGCGCGCGCTCGAGCGTGACCTTCTCGGCAGCGACTCATGGACCGATGAGGTCCGTGCGGAGAAAGAGCACGAGCGTGCCGTCGCGGTCGCCGAGCGCGACGCGAGGCGGCGTGCACATACGGCGGAGCTCGAGCGAAGGACCTTCTGGGCGCGCCTCGTTGGGCTCGAGGAGCAGCTCGCGCGACACCGCGAAGCGACCGCGCGGGTCGAAGACGAGCGTCAGACGAACGCGGCGATGCTCCTGGCCCTCTCGGAGCACCGTCGGACGGCGCGCGCGAGAGCGTGCCATGCCGAGTGGGCGAGGCTTCGCGCGGCCACCCTGGCAGCGGAGCAGTCCCTCTCCGAGGGGACCCGTGCGCGTGACGGCGCCGAGCAGGAGGTCCGCGCGCAAGCCGAGGAGCTCTGCCGCGCGGAGGGGGCGCTCGACGAGGCCTCGCGACGTCTCGTCGAGCAAGCTCCCGCGCTCGACGAGGCCGTCGAGGCGTGGCGCGTCGACGGCGAGAAGGCTCGCCTCGCGGTAGACCTACGAGCGCGAGCGAACGTCACGCGCAGCCATGCGAATCAGGCCGAGGAGAGGCTCGTCGAGGTCGAGACAAGGCTCACGGGTTTGCGAGAGGAGCTCGTCGAGAACGAGCGGCGTCGTTCGGAGATCCCTCGGGCGGAGCTGCTGGCCGCGTCGAGGGAGCGCGTCGCGACGCTGGTGACGCTCGCACGCGACGCGGAGCACGACCTCGGCCCTGCCGCCGCGGAGCTCACCACGGTCGACGGAGAGGTCGCCTCCCACACGCGCCTCTTCGTGCAACTCGAGGCCGCGCTCTCGGCGCTCGGCGATGAGGAGAGTGAGGCTCTGGCGTGCGTCGAGGCTGCGTGCCTTGCGCTCGACCGTGAGACCGCGGGGCGCGCGGCGGTCGAGGCGCTGGGCGCGCTCGATGTTGCGCTTGAGAAAAGCCGCGAGCGGCGTGAGCATCTCCTCGCGCTCGAGCAGGCCCTCGAAGAGGCGGAGCGATTGCGCGACTCCGCGTCGCAGGTCGAGCGGACGAGTCGCGACGCGCGCGGGCGCGCCGAGGTCGCGAGGGGGGAGCTGGCCGCTGCGGTCGCGGACGAGGCGGTCCTTCGCAGAGCCCTCGAGGAGCGCGCTCGGAACCTGGAGGTGCTCGTGGGCGTCCTCGGTGTGCTGCCGCATCGTCACGCGCTCGAGCCCGAGCGACCGTGTCCGGTGTGCGGGAGCGAGGCGCACCCTTATCGCGAAGAGCCCGAGCGCGCGCCCAAGCTCGAGGAGACCCAGCGTCTCCACGCGCAGGTCGAGGCGGCGGTCGGGGAGGCGAGGGCCGCGCTCGACCACGCCACGTCACGTCGCGAGGAGGCTGGGCGCACCGAGGCTCGTGAGGGCGAGGCCGCGAGGCTCGCGGCTGCGCGGCTTGGCGAGCTCGAGGTCGAGCAGAGCGCCGCCGAGGCGCGCCTCATGGCGGCGCGTACGGGCGTCGACGAGGCGCTCGACGCGCGCGCGGACGTCCTCGCCGCACGCGAGGGCGAGGAGCGTCGGAGCGGTGAGCTCCGCGCCTTGGGCGCACGCATCCGCGAGCTCGATGCCGTATTGACGGATGTCAAGTGTCGCCGAGAGGCGGTCGAGTCGCGTCGCCGTTCGTCCCTCCTCGAGCTCGAGCGCGAGCGCGGTCGCGCCTCTACCCTCGTCGCGCGTCAGCAGGCGGCGCGCGACGCCCACGAGGCCAAGGTCCGCGACGTCGAGCGCGCGCGGCAGGCGCTCGAGGGTGAGCTCGCGACGCTTGAGGTCACGGCCGGCGACCCTTACCGCGGGGCAGAAGAGGCGCAGCGTCGCCTCGAGGTCCTCGACGCCGTCGAGCGGTCGCGGCGGGACGTCGAGGGACGTCTCCACGCCGCCGAAGTGGCGCGAGCGGGAGAACGCGCGAGCGCGGAGGCGGCGCGTCGCGCGCTGGTGGAGGCCGAAAGGAGCGCTGTGGCCGCCGAGTCCGAGGCCGGGAGGGTGGCGGCGTTCGCGCGAGGGTTGCTCGACGGTCGGCGCCCCGAGGAGGTCCGTGCCGAGCTTGAGGCCGCGCTCGAGGAGCAGCGTCGTCGGGTTGGGCGCGCCCGCGAGCTCGCCGCCGACGCCCGCGGGAAGCTCGAGGCCGCGCGTGAGCGCGCGGAGGAGCGCGCCGAGGCGCAGCGTCGCGCCGAGGGCGAGGAGCACGCTCCGCGAGCGGCGCTCGAGGTCGCGCTCGAGACGCTCGGCGTCGCGGACGACGCAGCTCTCGCGGCGCTGGCGCTCTCGGAGGGCGAGGCCACGAGGTCCAGCGAGCTCGAGCAGCGCTTGCTCGCGGAGTCGGACCACGCCCGCCGCGGGGCTCTCGAAGCGACCGCGCAGCTCGCCGCCGAACGCGCACGTGCCCCCGACGGTGCGCTCGACGTCCTCGGCGCCAACGCTCGCGAGTGCGTGGTCCTCCTCGAGGCGCGCGTGCGCGAGGCGGCGGACGCGGCGGACGCGGCGTCCCACCGCACGGGCGAGCTCGAGGCCGAGCTCCGGCGCGACGACGAGGCGCGGGCCCGACGCGCGGGGCAGCAGGGTGAGCTCGAGGAAGCCCGCATCGATCGCGACCACTGGAGGACCGTGCACGATCTGATCGGCGTCGACGGCGGGAAGCGCTTCATGCTGGCCGTGCAGTCCTTGAACCTCGAGCGCGTCCTCGAGCGCGCAAACCAGAACCTGCGGCGCTTCATGCCGCGCTACGAGCTCGACCAGGTGATGCACGCGACCGAGGGGCCGAAGCTCGACTTTCGCGTGGTTGATCATGGTCAAGCAGGGCAGCGGCGCTCCAGCAAGAGCCTGTCCGGTGGCGAGTCGTTCGTCGTCGCGCTCGCCCTGGCGCTCGGGCTCGCGTCCACCCGCGGCGGGCGCCTGCGCATGGAGACGCTGCTCATCGACGAGGGGTTCGGCACCCTCGACCCGACGACCCTCCAGGTGGCCATCTCGGCGCTGTCGTCGTTGCAGGCGGTGCTCGGTGTACGCATCGGGCTCATCAGCCACGTCGACCACCTGCGCGAGGCCGTCCCGGCGCAGCTCCTCGTCGAGCCGATTGGGCTGGGGCGGTCGCTTGTGCGGCCAGCCTGACGTCGCGACGCGCACGGTTCGCTCGGCCTGTCGTTCGGGGGGCGGCCCCGCGCTCAGCGTCCGCGCCGGCGGTCCATCTCGGCGAGCATTTCGGTCTTCGTGTTCGCGTCGAGAAGCCGCTCGGCCGCCGGAAACAGCTCATCCTCCTCGACCGCGACGTGCCTCGCGTAGCTGTCCGAGAGCTCTGCCGCGAGTTGCCGCAGGAGCTCGCGGTCGCCTCCGTCGAAGGCGTGGCCGAGCGCCAGGACCAGATCCGCCTGCCTCGCATGCTCTCGCGCGAGCATTGCCCCAAGCGCCGCGAGCTCGGGCACCCCTGCGAGCCGCGGAAACAGCGTGGTCTCTTCGTCGGCCTCGTGTCGCGCGACCGCTCGCTCGAAGAAGCCCAGCACCGAATCGATCGTTTCGCGCGCGCGTCCGTCGAGGGGGCCCGCCACGGCCTCGCGCAGCTCTTCGAGCCGCTCCGCGAGGCGGCGGTGGGAGTTTCGCAGCATTCCAAAGGCGTCCGTCGTCGCGTCGCGAGGCATCGGACGCAGCATCGCGCGGATCGCGGGCGCGTGCCATTGCCGCGCTCGCGCTCGAGGCGGGTTGCGCGAGGGCGGCGTCATGGATCATGCTATTGCGGTCGTCTCGGTCGTCGCCATGCCTCGCGCCCGTCTCCCCCGTGCAGCGTTGCTGCTCGCCACGCTCGCGTGCGTGCCGTCCGCGTGCTCCTCGGGCGAGTCGAGCGGGCCTCCGCCCGTCGCTGGCTGCACCGACCCGTTCCTCGGCGATCCGTCAAAGCCGATGGAGCTCGAGCTCGTCTACCAAGGCGTCGATGAAGTCACGCATCCGCTCGAGGACGGCGGCGCGCTCCCGATGATCGTTCCGCCCCAAGGAGGGTGGGTCGTGTTCGTGGCGGGGCTCGTCACGAACGTCGACCCGTGCGGCGCCACCATCAAAGGAGTCCTCCGCGACCCGAGCTCCGGCAGCGTTCGAGTCGACGAGCGGACCGCGCGGCTCGTCGCCACCGTCGATGGGCGCGGCGGTCCTGCCGACGGCGACATCTCGACCTTCTCGAACGTCGCCACGTGCCCCAACCAGTGGGCCGCGCAGGCGCTGCCCGGCAATCCCATCGAGCTTACCTACTCCGTCACGGATCGCGGCGGTCGTTCCGCGAAAAAGACGATCATGGTCGTGCCCGAGTGCGCCGAACCGCAGTTCGCGAACTCGTGCAAGTGCCAGTGCAAGCAGGACTACGTGCTCGGCGAGACCTGCCTGTAGGGCGAGCTGTCCTCCGCGTGCGCGGCCCGGCTCGAGCGACCGGCTCGCGGCGGCGACCGCTTACTCCTCGACGACGAGGATCGTCTGGTTGGCCTTCACATTCTTGACCGACTGAGTCTTGCCGGTCGTCCAGCGCACGCGCACCTCCTCGACCGAGTCTCGGTTGCCGAGGCCGAAGTGCGCGCGACGCCACGACTGGCCGAGCGACCCTTGGCCGCCGATGGTGCGGAGCTGCTGCACCGTGCCCTTCTCGACGAGCGACACCTCGACGCCGACGCCATCACGGTTCGACGCCGTGCCTTCCACGTCGACCACGAGCCAGCGCCCGGGCTGCTGCTGGTTCTTTAGGTAACGGAACTGGAGCGGCGTGCCGGCGCCGACGACGATGTCGAGGTCCCCGTCGCCGTCGGTGTCTGCGGTCGCGCTGACCGCGTGGATCACGTTCGGGATCGGGTAGCCGCGGTGCGGGAGCTTCGTCTGCGAGAAGCCCTTGTGTTGCTCGTTCCAGAAGATCATGTCGTACTGAGGCACGACCTCCTGGATTTTTCCGGAGCTATTGGCCATCCGGACCATGTCCTCGTCGTTTGTGACGACGGCCGCCGCCGCGACGAAGAGATCGGTGCGCCCGTCGAGGTCGAAGTCCTCCGCAAGCGGCGCCCAGTTCGAGTGAAAGTGTGTCGCCGCGGCGATCCCGAGGTCCAGCGCTCGGTTCGCCATCGCGCCGCCGTTTGGCTGCCCGAACCACAGGTTGCTCGGCCCCACGTCAACGCTGTAGATGTCGAGGGCCTGGTCGCCGTTGAAGTCGCCAACCGTGATGCCCATGCCGTGGTTGTAGTCGGCCATCCCGAGGAACTCCTCGCCGTGGACGTAGCCCTCGGGCGTGCTCAGGTGGATGTGGTTGATGTAGTAGTCGTTCGAGAGCAAGAGGTCGGTCTTGCCGTCCCGGTTGAGGTCGGCGATCGCGATCGCGTTGGTCGTCGCGGGGTAGGGCGGCTTCAGCACACCCTCAGCGACCTTGAACTTCCCCTTGTCATTGCGGAACACGCGCGGGCCCGGGTTCGCGGGGTTCATGACGACGAGGCAGCGAAAGTCTGCGGGTGACGTGAACTTGCACACATCGGCCGGGTTTCCAATGGCTCCCGACACCGGATTCAGCCGGCCGACGACCAGGTCGAGCCAGCCGTCATGGTCGTAGTCCCACGCGCCGACGCCGACGACGAACTGGTCGGAGAAGTACGGCTGGTCGAAGACGCTTTCGAGCAGCTGGAACTGCAGTCCACCGAGGTTCTTCCAAAACTCGGCTGCGGTCCCCGATGGTCCCTTTCCGGCCATCACGGTCACGATGTCGGTGAGCCCGTCGTTATCGAAGTCACCGGTCACGCACTTCGGCGAGTAGGCGACGGCGCCGAGCGTGCTCGCCGCGGGCTTCTGGAAATTTCCGCCCGGAGCACCGCGGTAGAGCCCGATCGTCGATGGAAAGCTTCCGCCGCTGAAGAGCAGGTCGATGGTTCCGTCGCGGTCGAAGTCCTCGAGGGCGAGGCACGAGCCGCCCTCGGTCAGGAAGCCCGCCTGGCCACTGGCATCAATGAAGCCGGCGCGCTCGACGGCGGGCGGGAGCGCGCACGAGGTGCACTCCTCGAAGCCGCTCCCGTCGGCGAGGCAGGTCTGCAGGCCGCTCGCTCCTTCGGCGCAGGTGCACGGGATGGTGCGGCCGGGCACGCAATTACGCGGGGTGTTCGCGCTGTCGCCGCCGCAGGAACCGAGGATGCAGACCGCGACGGCGGCGCGGGCGAGCAAGGCAACGAGACGTCGTCGGAGCATGGGAACCTCGGACGGGTTGGGGATGAGCCTTCGAAATCTACTACGCGCCCGTCGAATTGGCCGCTATCTTTCGCTCCATGCGCCTGCGTTTGGCTTCGTTGACCGTCGTCGTCCTGGCGTCGCTCATCGCTGGCTGTGGCGGTGAGTCCGTCTCGACCGGTCCGCTCCTCGCTCCGCCGCCGTCGGGCGAGGGCTTTCAGCTCACCACCGGAGACTTCGAGGTGCCTGCCGGCAACGACGTGCAGGCCTGTTATTTCTTCAAGGTGAAGGACCTCGCGGAGCGCTTCGGTTACCGCGGCGACGAGCCGCTCATCCTTCGCCGCACCGAGATCGCCTACAAGGTCGGCAGCCACCACATGAACATCTTTCGGGTGCGGACGATTCTCGATCTCGACCCCGCGAACGGAGACGTTCAGGTCAGCATGAACGGCACGGGGCCGTGCTCGTTTACGCAGAACTGGTCGGACTGGCCGCTCATCGCGAACAACCAGGAGGCGGGCTACTTCGACTGGGAGTACCCGGAGGGCGTCGGCAACGAGCTGTTGCCCGACGAGACGATCATGCTCCAGAGCCACTACGTGAACACGACCTCGCAGACGACGCCGAACGGCGCGCGCGCCGACGTGAACCTCTGGACGATGCCGAAGAGCGAGCTCAAGTACCCGCTCGGCACGCTCTTCGCGACGAAGCAGTCGATCCGAATCTGCCAATCGAACCCCACGCCGAAATTTTCCGGCAGCTGCCAGATCAACAGCCCCGAGCCCGTGCGAATCATCGGCGCGAACGGTCATTTTCACACGCGCGGCAAAGAGTTCGGCATGTACCTGTGGGACGGGAAGACGCCCGAGACGCCGCCTGAGTCCGCGCGCTTTTACACCTCCCTCGTGTGGGACGAGCCGCCGATGCTCACGTCGCCCGAGCTCAACGTCGAGGTGCCGCCCTTCGGAGGCCTCTGGTACACCTGCTCCTACGAGTGGGCACCACCGAAGCCGTCGGTCGGATGCGCGGGGCTCAACAAGCTCGACAAGGAGGGTGAGCTCATGACGCCCGATGAGGCGCTCGACTGCTGCTACACCTTCGGCAACACCGTCGACAGCGCCGAGCACTGCAACAACTTCGTCTACTATTACCCGAAGCAAGACGACGTGAACTGTTACTGACGCGCGCGCGGGAGCGGCCCGCGCGCAGGCGAACGGTCGAGGTCACTCTGGAGGCATGGCCATTCTCGAACGACTTGCAGCAAGGCTCCTCGCGCTCGCGGCAGCCTCGTGCGCTCCGATGGAGGAACCGCGCACGTGTATCCCCGGTCGGACCCAAGCCTGCGAGTGCGACGAAGGTCTCGTCGGCGTGCAATCGTGCCGCGCCGACGGAAAAGGCTTCGGCGTGTGTGGTGGCTGCACTGCGAGCGCGGTGACGCCCTTCACCGACGTCGCCCGGGACGTCGGGCTCGCCTACCTCGAGGCCGCCCCGCTCGACGGAGTCACGCCTTGCGTGGTCCCGGGATATTGCGAAATGAACCTGCTCACCGGCGGCGTTGCGATCGGCGACTACGATGGCGACGGCGGCCCCGACGTGTTCGTGAGCCGGCTCGGCGCGACGCCGCTGCTCTTTCGAAACCGTGGCGACGGCCGGTTTGACGATGTGACGGCGGCCGCCGGACTCGCCCTCGCGGCGAACTGGAACGGCGCCGCGTGGGGCGATCTCGACAACGACGGCGACCTCGACCTGATGGCGCAGACCATTGGGAAAGGGCGGCACTACCTGTTCATCAACCAGGGCGACGGCACGTTCGTCGACGACGCGGTCGCGCGCGGCGTGGCGTTCGACAACGGCATCAGCAAGCTCGGCATGAGCGTGTCCGTCGGCGATTTCGACCGCGACGGCTGGCTCGACCTGCACCTCACCGAGTGGAGCATCAAGCTCGGCCCGCAGGCCGTCGACCCCAAGATCCCGGCGCACATTCGCCTGATGCGCAACCGCGGCGCTTCGGCCCCAGGGCATTTCGAGGACGTCACCGTCGCTCTGGGTGCGGTCATCGATCCGCCCGACGAGCTCGGCAACCGTCCGACGATGTACGGGTACGGCTCCGCGATCGCGGACTTCGACGGGGACGACTGGCCGGAACTCGCGCTGTCGGGGGACTTCGGGACAAGCCGGTTCCTGTGGAACGAAGGCGGGACCTTCGCGGAGCGCACGCGCGACGCGGGCGTTGGTCGCGACGCCTTCGGGATGGGCTCGGCGATTGCAGACCTCGACGGCGACGGACAGCTCGACTGGTACGTGACCTCGATTTCGACGCTTCCGAATTGTCAGGCGACGAACGATTGCGGCCATGGCGAGTGGGGCAACCGCCTCTATCGGTATGCGGGCGGGCGGCTCTTTGAGGACGTCGGCTACGACTGGCGCCTCCACGATGGGTTCTGGGGATGGGGGGCTGCGATGTTCGACTTCGACCACGACGGCGATCTCGATGTGGTTCAGACCAACGGCATCGCTTATCCGATCGTCCAACCCGGCTCGTTTTACGCGCACGACCAGGACCGCTTCTGGCGCAACGACGGCGGGACTTTCGTCGAGGCGGCGAGCGCGCTTGGCCTTGTGGATCTTCGGCGCGGCAAGGGCCTTGCCCTCTTCGATTTCGACCGCGACGGAGATCTCGACGTCTTCGTGGTGAGGAACGCCTCCGAGCCCTCGCTGTACCGAAACGACGTCGCGAAGGGGCATTGGCTCAAGGTTCGCGTCCTGACCGATTCGGGCCGCGATGCGATCGGCGCGCGGGTACGGGTGACCTTGAAGAAGGGCGAGACCTCGCGGGTGGCGATGGTCGGTGTCGCTACGAATTTTCTGGGTCAGAGCGAGCCGACGGTGCACTTCGGGCTCGGCGACCACGGCGGCCACGTCGACGAAGTCGAAGTGCACTGGCATGACTCGGGGAAGACTCGTGTCCTCTCGTCGGTTCCCGTCGATGACCTCCTCGTCGTCGACCCGTGACATGACCCTCGCTCGCGAACCGCGGAAGAGCTTCGTTCGCTGGCGTCGAACTCCTCCATCGTGCTACCGTGTTTAGCATCGTGCCCGAAGAATCCATGGCGACCGAAAGCGATCACCGACGCCGTGAGCCCGAGCGGCTCTACGCTGGCGGCACCGACAACAAACTCCTCATCGCGTTGCTCGCCGGCGCGGTGTTCGGGTCCGTCGGCACGTACGCTTACCTTTCGGGCAACTATCGGTTCGTCGCCCCGGATAGGTACGACCAGCTTGTGCGCGGCACGGTTCCGGTGGCGGACACGGCGGTCGCGCCCAGGCCGCAAGCGACCCAAGAGACGCCGCGCCAAGCGCCCGAGCGCTCGTCGGAGCAGGCCCCTCGCCAACAAACTCAGAGCCGCGGCGGCCCCGCGACGGGTGACTACATCGGGGGCGTCGAGAAGTTCGACCTCAAGGACTCGGCGACCCAGGGCCCCGAAAACGCTTCGGTCACCCTCGTCGAATTCAGCGACTTCGAGTGCTCCGCGTGCGCGCACTGGGAGCCCGAGATCAAGCGCCTCATGGACGAGCGAGCGGGCAAGGTCCGGCTCGTCTATAAGCACGCGATCCTGCCTGACCACATCAACTCCCGCAACGCCGCGCTCGCGGCCGAAGCCGCGAAGAAGCAGGGGAAGTTCTGGGAGTACTCGGCCGAGCTTTTCAAAGACCAGAAGTCGCTGCAGCGTGAGGACCTCGTGAGGCTCGCCGGCCAGCTCGGCCTCGACGTGACCAAGTTCAAGGCCGACATGGACGCGAAGGAGGCGAAGGACATCGTCGACCGCGACGTCCGTGAGGGCGAGCGCTCCATCGCTGGCTCCGAGAAGGCGGGCGTCCCTGCGTTCTTCATCAACGGCCGCCGCGCCGACGTGGCCTCGCCCGGCCAGCTCGCCGCGCTGCTCGACAAGGCGCTCTGAGGCGTCGGAGACTCAATACTTGCGGGAATTTCAACGAGAGGGAAGACACATGACGAGCCAATTCGCAGCGTGTTTGGTGGTCGCGGTGGCCGCGACCGGATGCTCGAGCAAGAGCGAGACGACAGCCCCGGCCCCGGCCGCGACGACCCAGGCGGCGCTTGGAGCCGACGGCGCGCAGCAGCCCAATGCGGCTTCCGAGGTCGGCCGCGCTCCGGCGGTCAATGCCGCGAACCCCGGCGGCGGGGCAGCCCTGCCGCCTGGTGCCGCGATGCCTCCGGGCGGCGCGCCGGTCGCTGGCGCGCAGCCGCCGACCGCTGCAAACCCTGGCGAGGCGGCGACCGCGAACGCGGCCGCGGAGGCGAAGCTCTCCGAGCCGGTGGGAGGCGATGAGCTGAAGACGGCTTGCAAGGCCGTGTGCCAGCGCGCCAACGCGTGCAAGCCCGCCGGCGCCTCGATGTCGGAGGACACCTGCGTCGAGGGGTGCGGTAAGGTGCCGGGCGGCGAAGCCAAGCGCTATGCGGTCGAGCGCATGACGAACTGCAGCACGAAGACCGACTGCAGCGAGTTCAATGCCTGCATGGCGAACGGTGCGGCTCCGGCGTCGCCGGCGCCTCCGGCTCATTGATCGGCGCGTCGCAGGATATATTCGCGCCGGCGTCGTCTTCGGGCGCAGACGTCTAAGTCTGGTCCTCGCTTCTTGGCTTGATTATCCTCGGAGAAACGATGAAAGCGTTCTTGAAAGTCGGGTCGTTCGCACTCCTCTTCGGGCTCGCCGCCGCGTGCGCGAAGGAGAACGCGGTCACGAACTGCCCGCCGAACGAGTCGGTGTCTTGCGCCTGCCCCGGTACGGCCCTCCCGGGCGCGCAGGTGTGCCTCCCTGACGGGAGCGGCTACGGGACGTGTAACTGTAGCCCGTCGGGTACCGGCGGCGCCGGCGTGGGAGTTGGTTCCAGCGTATCCTCCGTGGGCTCCGGGCAGATGCAGCCGTCAACGGGCACCGGCTTCTCGTCGTCGACCTCGAGCTTTGCGGGCGCTGGCGGCGCCGATCCCAACCAAGGGATCTGCGATACGGGCGGCGAGTGCTCGACCTGTCAGAACTCGAAGTGCGCGGTCGACCTCTGCAAGAACGAGCTCGCCGCCTGCGAGCTGAACCCGAACTGCAAGAACCTCCACGACTGCACCAAATTGTGCGACGTGATGGACCCGCCGTGCTTCAACGACTGCATCGGCAAGTACCAGAACGGCACGAGCGACCTCATCGCATTCTTCGTGTGCACGTCGTGCTCGCCTGGGCCATGTTTCGGGGACTGTCAGGGCAGCTTGCAGTGCAACATGATGCAGTGACGCGAGGGGCGTACACTTGTCGAGAATGAAGAGGTTTTCGGCGGCTTCGCTGATGCTGGGGCTCGGGGCGCTCGTCCTGGTCGCTCCGAGCTGCGGCTCCGAGGACAGCGCGACGCCGAGGGTCTGCGTCCCCGGACGCACGGTGAAGTGCTCCTGCGACGACGGAGGCCAGGGACTGCAGTCCTGTCTGCTCGACGGCTCGGGCTTCGAGGCGTGTAGCTTCTGCAAGGCGAAGCCAGATCCGTCGACGGAAGCGGGGTTCGCGGATATCACCGCCGCGATGAACCTGATGAACGGGTCTGGCCCGTGCCTTGGGTTCGACGACTTCGACGCCGACGGAGACCCGGACCTCATCCTCTCGCAGGCCAAGACCGTCCACAACGGCAACACGTTCGCCCCGGCGGAGATGGTCATCTACGTCAACGAAGGTGGCGGCAAGTTCTCGGCGCAGCCGGTCGCGAGGCTCGCCGAGGGCTTTGCCATGCTGTGCACCACCGGCGATTTCGATCGCGACGGGCTGCCGGATGTCGTCATCGAGGTCGATCAATTCGACCAGCCCGGCAAGCTCCTTCTCCTTCGAAACAAGGGAAAGTTCGTCTTCGAGATCGACCCGGAGGGCTTCGACATCGTCCCGATTGACGACTCGATGCTGCTCGCGCTCGGGACATTCGACTCCGACAACGACGGTTGGCTCGACGTCGTCCTCGGCCGCTCGCACGGTGGCGGACCTGCTTCCGGCGAGGCCTGCAAAATGCTCGAGAACGACTTCGTCTGCGAGAGCACGCCATACCCTGGCTCTCAGGGGCCGCTCCTGTGGCGAAACGTCACCGGGCGCTTCAAGCTCGACCTCTCGGCGTTCACCGGACCGTTTCCAGGCACCACGAACGCGCTCGGGTTCGCTGACTTCGACGGCAACGGCCTCACCGACATGTTCATGGCGAACGACTGGTACTCAAACCACCTGCATCTGCAGATGTCCCCAGGCAAGTTCAAGCGGGCCGAGACGCTCCTCGGACTGAACCTGTTCAACCACGGCATGGGCGTCGGCATCAACGACTTCGATCGCGACGGACACCCCGACATCTACGTCGCCGATCTCGGGCCGAACAGCTTCTGGTTCGGCAAGCCCGACGGCACCTTCGAGAACCTGAACGCCGAGCTCGGGATCTCGGCCGTGACGCGCTACCACTCGAACTGGGCCACCATCGCCGAGGACTTCAACCTCAACGGCTACCCGGACCTCTTCGTCGCCTCGTCCGGCTTGGTGACGAACGATGAGGACATGGTGAAGATGGCGGTCGTGTCCTCCTCGCCGCTGAAAGAGGTCGTCCCTCAGTTCGACATCTTGTTTTGGAATCGCGGCAACCGAGAATTTTTCCCGTCGACGCTTCCACATCGGCCGGGACAGCGCCCCGTCGTCGTGCTCGCCTCATCCGCGACAGCCGACTACGACGGCGACGGCGACCTCGACATCGTCACCGCCGCCGGCGACAATCTTCAGTTCCGCTTCCTCCGAAACGAGCAGCCTCCGGGGAACTTCCTGATGCTGAACCTCGTGGGCACGGCGTCGAACCCGCACGGCATCGGCGCCGTCGTCGACTTGATGAAGGGCGACGAGATGGTCCAGCGTCGCTACGTCGGGTCGGGCGGTTCCATCGGCAACTCCTGGAAGACGGTCCACTTCGGCCTCGGGACCGAGACGAAGGTCGAGCGCATTCGGATCCGGTGGCCTGCCGGCGGAACGCAGTTCCTAAACGACGTAGACGGAAACCAGATCCTTCGCGTTGTCGAGCCCTGACGCTTCTCCCGAGGGGGCCCACGAAGACGCTCCCGCGGGGCACTCGAGGCGCCACGCAAGACCTTCGGTGGTTTGTCCTCGTTTTCCCACGCGCCGAGGCCTCCTCTAAGCCCTGCGTCGGTCCTGCGCGGGAGCGAGGCGCCCCGCGCCCCGGTGCGAGTCATCCTGGCCGCTCGCCCTATGGACTTTTTTCCAAGCAAAAAACACTTCTTTCGTATTTCGAAATTTTATTTTCGCGTGCTACCCTCCTCCATTGGGCGGTCTTTCACCTGCAGAGAACACACGGGGAACACGTGAAAAGCTTGGTAGCGCATCATCGCTGGGCGGCACGACTGTTCTGTCTTCTATCGCTCTTCCTCGTGGGCCTCGTCGCCTGCGCCGGAGACGGCAGCGAACCGAATCCCTCGGAGGTGTCGCTTACCGGCACGTCTGACGGTGGCTCCGCGAGCGCACCGACGGGCGTCGGAGGCGGAAACCTCCTCATCGGTCCGTGCGAGGACGGCGAGCAGCGCGCCTGTCACGTAACCCTTGGCGAGCACGAGGGCGTGCTGAGCTGCTTCGTTGGCGTGCAGGTGTGCGTCGACGGTGCCTGGTCGGCGTGCAAGGACGGCTCCGAGGTTGAGAAGGTCCCCGCGGACGATGGCAAGCCGCTGTCGCTCACCGCCGAAAAGGTCTGCGACGACAACCCGTGCGATCCGCGCTGCAGCAAGTGGGTCGAAGACGGCAAGTGGGTTGCGGATGGCTCGGTCTGCAAGTGGCCGTGGAGCTGGTCCGCGGACCCGAAGGCGAGCATCGACCAGGCAAACAAGGACGGTGCCGCGAAGGAGCCGTGTACGCACGGCAGCGAGTGCCACCAAAACCAGAAGTGCCAGGACCCCGCTCAAGGGAGCTGCTCGCACGACATCTGCACGAAGGGCGTCGGCCTCATCAAGGGCTGCGAGACCAAGTGCGTCGACAAGATCTGCGACGAGAAGCCCCAGTGTTGCGAGAAGAAGTATACCGGCACCTGCGAGGTCGAGCCCTGCCTCACCTACAAGAAAGGCCTGACGAAGGACTGCGACCCCGACGTCAAGAAGACCTGCGACTGGGACAAGACGTGCTGCCCCTACAAGCAGTGGGAGACCTGCAAATACTGGGGCATCGTCGGCTACGAAGAGGTCTGCAAGTGGGTCGAGACCTACAAGTGTGGCTGGCGTAACTACTACATCTGCGGCTGGCGTTGGCGCGAGTTCTACATCTGCGGCTGGCGCTGGCGCGAGTTCTACGTCTGCGGCTGGCGCTGGCGTACTTTCTACGTCTGCGGCTGGCGTTGGCGCGAGTTCTACGTCTGCGGCTGGCGCTGGCGTACTTTCTACGTCTGCG
>Ga0194129_10001182_pt1 | contig 44393 bp, 48 predicted proteins | sample TA2KigCa35mmetaG_FD_150862 | JGI IMG/M metagenome (GOLD analysis project Ga0194129, IMG submission 150862) | Freshwater microbial communities from Lake Tanganyika, Tanzania - TA2015038 Kigoma Deep Cast 35m | ecosystem: Environmental > Aquatic > Freshwater > Lake | place: Tanzania: Lake...
GATTCCCGGTGTCGACGGCACAAAAACGGCAGGCTCGCGTGCAGACCTCGCCCATCAGCATGATGGTCGCGGTGCCCGCGTTCCAGCACTCGCCGATGTTCGGGCACTTTGCTTCCTCGCAGACCGTGGCCAGACGATGCTCGCGAACCGTGCGCCGCACGAAATCATAGTTCTCGCCCGCAGCGAGCTGGGCCTTGAGCCAGCGCGGCTTGCCGCCCGGCACACGCATTGGCGCACCGGCGGTTGCCTTGATGCCATCGCGGATCGCGGAAAAACCCTGTTCCGTGCGGTACTTCTCGCCACTGCGCACGGGGGGCGGCACGGCGACGACTTTTTCCTTGTCGGTCATGGGCGGGAGTTTACGCGACGGCCGCAGACTTAACCGTTCGCCCCGCCGGCGAGCCGCTCATCGAGTTCGCGCAGCCGCTCGGGCGTGCCGATATCGAACCAAAGCCCCTGATACAGACGACCGCGCAAGCGCCCTGCTGCCGCAGCGGCGCGCAGCAAGGGCAGCAAGGGAAAGCGCCCGGGCTTGCAGCCGTCAAAGAACTCGGGGCGGTACATCGCAATGCCGGAAAAGGTGTATCGCGGTGGCGCGTCAGGCGCCGCGAGCCGTTCGGGGTCGGCGAGCACGTCGTAGCTGCCTTCGCGAGCCTCGCGCGGCAACAACGCGAAATCGCCGCGCGGATGCTGCGGCGGATTAGGCACCAAAACAAGACTCGCGCTGGCCTCGGCATCGAGCAGCGGCGGACGCGCGTAATCGAAGTCAGTCCAGATATCGCCGTTGACCACCAAAAAGGGTTCGCTGCCCAGCAACGGCAGCGCGTTGACAATCCCCCCCGCGGTCTCGAGCGCTTCGCCGCGTTCGTCGCTGTAGGCGATCCGTACGCCGTAACGACGACCGTCGCCCAAAGCAGACTCGATCTGCACGCCGAGCCAAGCATGGTTGATGACAATGTCGCGGATGCCGGCACGCGACAGCGCCGCCAGATGCCAGGCGAGCAGCGACCGACCGCCGACCTCGAGCAAAGGTTTGGGGCAATGGTCGGTGAGCGGCCGCATGCGCTCGCCGCGCCCGGCCGCCAAAATCATGGCTTTCATTTTGGCGCTGCCTGCTTGGCGCGCAGGTTCGCGATCGCCAGTTGCGGCACGACGCGTCGCTCGAGCCAAAGCGCAAACTCGCGCAACTCGGGGTATCGCGCGCTGCTGTCGCGCACGTAATCGAGGGTCAGCGGCAGATCATCGAGATAGCCTATTTTGCCATCGCGCCACCAAAGCCTCGCAAAGATACCGAGCACTTTGATGTGTCGCTGCACACCGATCAGATCGAACCAACGCAGGAACTCTCGATCGTTGCGGCCACAAAGTGCCGACGAACCGCGGCGCAGCAGCCGCGCCCGATACTCGCGAACCCAGGTCTCGACTTGCGCTCGCGGCCAACCGATATAGCAATCTTTGAGCAAGGAGACGAGGTCATAACCCACCGGGCCGGCCAGCGCGTCCTGAAAATCGATCACCCCCGTGGCATCACCGGGCAGCAGCATGAGATTGCGTGAGTGGTAATCGCGGTGTACGAAAACGACCGGTTGCGCGAGCGCCTGGTCGATCAACCAAAGAAATGCCTGCTCGATCAACCCACGCTCGGTGGCATCGAGTTCGAGCTGCAGATGGCGACCGCAAAACCACTCGGGCATCAGCCCGAGCTCGCGGCGCAGCGCAGCGGTGTCGTAGGGCGGCAACTCGCTCGCCGCGGACAGTCCGTCGACCTGAATCCCCTCGAGGGTTTGCAGCGCTGCGGCATAAAGCACGGCCGCGCGACCGGGCCGACGCAACTCGGGCAAAAACGGCGTCGAGCCCAAATCTTCGAGCAACACGAAGCCGCGCTCGCGGTCGACGGCATGGACAGTGGGCACGTGCACACCCGCTGCGTGCAAGAGCGTCGCGACTTTCAAATAGGGGCCGATGTCCTCGTGCGCAGGTGGTGAATCCATGACCACAAAACTGCGGCCATCGCGCAGCCGGACCCGAAAATAGCGGCGAAAACTCGCATCGGCCGAAGCCACGCCGATCTCTGCGGCATCGTGACCGAGTTCCTGCACGACCCACAGCGACAGCAGCTCGAATCGCGCGTCGGCCCACGGCCGCGAATTGATTGAATCGGCAGAACTCGACAAGTGCGCTGAAATCCACAGTGGCGAAAAGGCGGGTCATTATAATGGGCGGCGCCATGGCCCCGCCGCGTCGTCCCGTCAGCCTCCTTGCCTGCGCAGCGCTCGCGGTCCTGCAAGGCGTGCTCGTCGCCCGCGCCTCCTCAGACACAGCGGCACCTCCCGAAGCCGCCGCACCTCCCGAAGCCGCCGCGCAGCCCCTGCGCTGCCCGGCACCGAGTTCCGTACGCGCGGCACTCGCTCGCGGCGATCGACTGCCTGAGGCAGGAAGCCCACCGCCCGCAGCCGCGCCCTTGGCGCGTCAAACCGACGATGCGGTCGAAGTCACGAGCGATGCAGCGGAACTCGGCGTCAGCGGCGATGCCGACCTGAGCGGTGGCGTCAGCATTCGTCAGGGCGAGCGCAGCCTGCGCGCCGAAGACGTGGAGTACGACGCCCAAACCCGCGAATTCGCGGTGCGCGGTCTCGTGCGCTATGCCGATCCGCAGCTGCGCGCCTCGGGTCGTTCGGGTCGTTACGATCCGGCGGGCGGCGCCAGTTTTGATGACGCCGAGTTCGAGTTGCCGACGCGACCGGCGCGGGGCGCCGCGGCGAACATGGAAGTGGGCCTCGATGGCAAGGTAAAGCTTTCGCAAGTGTGGTTCAGCACCTGCCCGCAGACCTCGCCCGATTGGCGCATCCGCGCCCGCAGCATCGAGCTGGATACCCGAAGCCGCAACGGCACGGGTCGCAATGCCGCGATCGAATTCAAGGGCGTGCCAATTCTTTATCTGCCCTATCTCTCGTTCCCGCTCGGTGGGCAGCGCAAGAGCGGTTTTCTGTTCCCGAATATCGGCTACAGCACACGCGGCGGTGCCGAAGCGACGCTGCCCTATTATTTCAATCTCGCGCCGAACTATGACCTCACGCTCGAGCCCACGATTTTTGGTCGACGCGGACTCGATCTCGGCAGTCGCTTTCGTTATCTGACGCGTCAGCATCGCGGTGAACTTCGACTCAATTATTTGCCCGCCGATTCGCTTCGAGATGCCGATCGCAACTGGCTGCGGGTCAGGCACCGCAGCGAACTGCCGGCGGGCTGGCGCTTCGACCTCGACGCGCAGAGCGTCAGCGACGCCGAATACTTTGAGGACTTTGCCGCCGGAGGCGAAGGCACGAGCACGGCCTTCCTGCGTCGGCTCGCGAGCCTGAGCTATCGCGACGATCACTGGTGGCTGCGTGCCGAGGCCGATCAATTCCAGACCATCGATCGAGCACTCAGCGCAGTCGATCGACCCTACGCGCGGCTGCCGCGTGTGCTCGCGAGCGGTGATTGGCAACGTCCTGGTGCGCTGCCGGTGAGCTTCGGGCTCGATGGTGAACTCGTGAACTTTGACCGCGATGCCGGTGTGCAGGGCTGGCGTGCCGATGTCGCACCCCGCTTGGGGCTCGACTTTGGCAACGCGGGCTATTACCTGCGGCCGCAGGCCGGTTGGCGGTACACGCGGTACGATCTTAAGAACGTGGCTCCGGGTGGCAAGGACAGGCCGGCGCGTTCGCTGCCTTGGGCGGCACTCGATGCCGCGCTGCGACTCGAGCGTAATGGCAGTACCGACTCGCGCACGCGCATGACGCTGGAACCACGGCTGCTCTATCTTTGGACCCCCTATCGCAATCAAGATGCATTGCCGATCTTCGACACCGCGCTGCCGGATCTCGATTTCGTGCAGCTCTTTCGCACCACACGCTACGCGGGCGTGGATCGCATCGCCGATGCCAATCACGCCAGCGTGGGTGTGACCTCGCGCATCTACGATAGTCGCTCGGGCCGGCAGTTGCTGACCGCAACATTGGGACAAACCTGGCGCTTTGATCGACCACGCGTCCGCCTGCCCGGCGAAACGACCCCCGTCACCAACCGCTCCGATCTCGTGGCCCAACTCGGCATCTCGGCCTGGCGCGACTGGAACGTCAATCTCGGCCTGCAATGGGACAGCGAAGCATCCCGGCAGCAGCGCAGTCATTTGCGCGTGCAGTACCGGCCTGACGATGAGCGCGCGCTCAATCTTGCGTATCGCTTTCAGCGCGACCGATTGGAGCAGAGCGAGGTGTCGGGAGCCTGGCCGATCCACGCGCGCTGGAACGCCTACGGACGCATGGTCTATGACATTCGCGAACGCACCACGCTCGAGCGTTTTGCGGGGCTCGAATACAAGGCTTGCTGCTGGCGGCTGCGGCTTGTCGGTCGCCGCTTCGTCTCGAGCCGCACCGGCGAGCGCGACACGGGCATTTACCTGCAGCTGGAACTGAACGGCCTCGCGAGTGTCGGAAGCTCGGCCGATGCTTTCCTCGAAGAGGCGATTCGGGGATACTCATCGGTCGGCCTAAGCCGCTGACTTCCCTAGATTTTCAGGTTCAGACCATGATCCATCGCCTGCCTGCCGTTCGCCTTTTCGTCGCTGCCGTGTTGGTGCTCGTAACCACAGCACCCGCCATCGCACAGCGCTCGCTCTCGGATCGCGGCGTCATGCTCGATCGGGTGGCTGCCGTAGTGAATGACGGTGTGGTCCTCGCCACCGAACTCGAAGAGCAGATCCTTCTGGTCAGCGAGCGGCTCAAAGCACAGGGCCTCGAAATGCCGCCCGCAGCCGTGCTGCGACAGCAGGTGCTCGAGCGACTCATCGTGCAAGAGATCCAGATGCAACGTGCGCAACGCGCGAGCATCCGCATCAGTGACGAGGCTCTCAACCAGGCGCTCGCTGATGTAGCGCAGCGCAATGGTCTCGATCTGGCGAACTTGCCATCCGCGCTCGCGCAGCAAGGCATCGACTACGGCATGTACCGCGAGAACATCCGCCGCGAGATGACCTTGCAGGTGCTGCAACAGCGCGACGTCATCCAGCGCATCAATGTTTCGCCGCGCGAACTCGACCAGTTCCTCGAGAAGCAGAAGTCGCGCCCGTCCGAGCTCAACGAATACAACATCTCGCATATTCTCATCGCCGTGCCGCAAGACGCCTCGCCGACGCAACTCGACGACGCGGCCAAACGCGCGCAGGACGTGTTCGATCGCGCCAAGTCGGGTGAAGATTTCGCGCGATTGGCAGTCGCCTATTCGAACAGCCAGACTGCACTCGAAGGTGGTGCGCTCGGTTGGCGTCGCGGTCCCGAAATCCCGACAGTGCTCGCCGATCTCGTCGTCGGCCTCAAGCCGGATGAGATCAGTCAGCCACTGCGCACGCCGTCCGGTTATCACCTCGTGCGCCTCAATGAAATCCGCGGTGCCGATCAACAGGTCGTGATCGAACAGACCCATGCGCGGCATATTCTGCTCAAGCCCACCGAGATTCAGGACGACGCCACCGTGCGTCAACGTCTCGTGGACGCACGCGGGCGTATCGATGCCGGCGAAGACTTCGCAGTGCTTGCCAAAACGCTCTCCGAAGATCCAGGCTCCGCCGCCGAGGGTGGCGATCTCGGTTGGACTGCTCCGGGCACCTTCGTCCCCGAATTCGACGCTGCCCTCGGCAAGCTCGCGGTCAATGAAATCAGCGAGCCGTTCCGCACTCAGTTCGGCTGGCATATCGTGCAGCTGCTCGGGCGTCGTCAGTTCGACAACACGGACGAACTACGTCGTCAACGCGCCTTCCTGCAGTTGCGCGAGAGCAAGGCAGACGAAGAAACCGAACTCTGGCTGCGTCGGCTGCGCGACGAGGCGTATGTCGACATCAAGACCTGATCGACCGCGCATCGTCATTACCTCGGGCGAGCCCGCAGGCATCGGCCCGGAGCTCTGTGCGCAACTGGCCCACGCAGCCCTGCCGCCCTGCGAGATCAGCTGCTTGGTCGATCGCGAGCTACTCGAGACGCGGGCACCCGCTGGCTCTCGACTTGACCAGCTCAAAGTTTTGCATCGACCGCTCGCCACGCCCTGCGTGGCGGGCGAACCCGATGTACGCAATTCGCCCTACGTCCTGCGCCTGCTCAATGACGCGCTCGATGGCGTGCGCAGCGGCGAGTTCGATGCCATGGTCACTGCGCCGGTCCAAAAAAGCGTGATCGCGGAATCGGGTGTGGCCTTTTCAGGGCACACCGAATATCTCGCCGAGCGCTGCGGCGTACCCAAGCCCGTGATGCTGCTGGTCGCAGGCGAGTTGCGCGTGGCGCTTGCCACCACGCATCTGCCACTGCGCCGCGTACCCGATGCGATCAAAGCCCCGATGCTGCTCGACATCCTGCGCATCATGCATCAAGACCTGAAGAGCGCTTTCGGGATCGCCGAGCCACGCATCGCCGTTTGCGGGCTCAACCCGCATGCGGGGGAGAACGGACTCTTGGGCGATGAAGATCTGCGCGAAATCGCGCCGGCGATCGAAGCCGCACGCGCCGCCGGCATCCAGGCTTTTGGCCCCGTGCCCGCCGATACGGCCTTCGTGCCGCGCGAGATGGCCAAGGCCGACGCGTATCTCGCCATGTTTCATGATCAGGGACTGCCGGTGCTCAAGCACGCGGGCTTTGGGGCTGCGGTCAACGTCACGCTGGGTCTGCCGGTGATTCGCACCTCGGTGGATCACGGCACCGCGCTTTCGCTCGCCGGCAGCGGCCGCGCCGATGTCGGCAGTCTGCGCGCGGCAGTCGAACTGGCGATCGATCTCGTGCAGCGTCGCCGCGCTGCGAAGCACTGAGACGCGCATTGGTCTTTGCCCGCAAGCGCTTTGGTCAAAACTTCCTGCACGACCCGCAGGTGATCGCGCACATCATCGAAGCGATCAATCCGCAGCCTGATGAAGCACTGGTCGAGATCGGCCCGGGTCGCGGCGCACTCACCGAACCCCTGCTCGAACATTGCAGCGCACTCGATGCCATCGAAATCGATCGCGATCTGGCAGCCGAACTGCGGCAGCGACTCGCGGGTCGTGGCCTCACGCTGCATGAAGCCGATGCGCTGAAATTCGACTTCGCGGCGCTGGCGGCGAGCCGTGGCAGGCGCCTGCGCGTCATCGGCAATTTGCCCTACAACGTCTCGACACCCCTGCTCTTTCATTTGCTGGAGGCCAGATCTTCGATCATCGATCTGCACATCATGCTGCAGCGCGAGGTGATCGAGCGCATTTGCGCGGCCCCGGGCAGCGGCGAGTACGGACGCCTCACCGTGATGCTCGCGCCGTGGGTCATCGCCGAGCATTTGTTTGATGTCGGTCCGGGAGCGTTCCGACCTGTGCCCCAAGTGTGGTCGGCGGTGGCCAGACTCCGCATGCGACAAACACCCGCATTTCCGGTGGATGCGCGCTATGCACGAGCCGTGTCGGCGGCTTTTTCGCAGCGCCGCAAGACGCTGCGCAACGCCCTGCGATCACTCCTGGATGCCGAGAAAATCGCCTCCTGCGGCATCGATCCCGGCGCGCGTCCCGAAACGCTCTCACCCGCAGAGTTCGCAGCTCTCGCCGCAGCCGTCGAGGCGAACTGAGTGGCGCGGATTGCGATCGGCGATCTGCAGGGTTGCCTCACTGAACTGCAGCAACTTCTCAAAGATATCCGCTTCAGTGCCGATCGCGATCAACTCTGGTTCGTGGGCGATCTCGTCAATCGTGGTCCCGACTCCCTTGGCGTGCTGCGCTTCGTGCGCGCACTCGGCGCCAACGCGCGCGTAGTACTCGGCAACCACGATCTGCATCTGCTGGCCGTGGCCTTCGGTAGTCGGCGAAAATTGCGCGAAGACGACACGCTCGACGATGTACTGAGTGCAGCCGATCGACACGCGTTGCTCGAGTGGCTGCTGAGGCAGCCGCTTGCGGTGCGCGAAGGGTCGGATCTCATGCTGCACGCTGGCGTGGTGCCGCAATGGAGCGCCGACGAAGTGTTGCAGTACGCCCGCGAAGTCGAGCATGCGCTGCAAGCCAATCCGCAAGCACTGTTCGATGTCATGTACGGCAACAAACCCGACTGCTGGCGTGATGAGCTCGACGGCAGCGATCGGCTGCGCTTCATCATTAACGTGCTGACCCGACTGCGCTTTTGCCGGGCAGATGGTCGCATCGATCTCAAAATGAAAGGGGCTCCGGGCTCGCAGGACGCAGGGTGGATGCCCTGGTTCGAGGTGCCGACGCGGCGAACCCGGGGCGTGCGGCTCGTCACCGGCCACTGGTCTACGCTTGGCCTCGTCGACCGCGCTGAGCTTCTTGCGCTCGACACGGGCTGCGTCTGGGGCGGCGCACTCAGCGCGGCCTCGCTCGATGGCCCGGAACGCTGTTCACAGCCCTGCGCCACCAAAGGTAAAATGCCGATATCCAGCAACGAGTAACACCATGAGCATCATCAAGCAGCAGGATGTGATCGCGAGCGTTGCCGACGCTCTGCAGTACATTTCTTATTACCATCCGATGGATTACATCGAGTCGCTTGGCCGCGCCTACGAGCTCGAAGAATCGCCTGCCGCCAAAGATGCGATCGCGCAGATTCTCACCAACTCGCGCATGTGCGCCGAGGGCCATCGCCCAATCTGCCAAGACACGGGCATCGTGGTTGCCTTCGTCAAAGTCGGCATGAACGTGCGGTGGGAAGCCACGCTCACGCTCGAAGAAATGATCAACGAAGGCGTGCGTCGCGCGTATCTCGATCCTGACAACACGCTGCGGGCCTCGATCGTCGCCGACCCTGCCTTCACGCGCAAAAATACCCGCGACAATACTCCGGCGGTGACCCACGTCGAGATGGTCCCTGGCGGTCAGGTCGAAATCACGGTCTCTGCCAAGGGCGGTGGCTCCGAGAACAAATCGAAATTCGTCATGCTGAGTCCCAGCGATTCTTTGGTCGACTGGGTGCTCAAGACCGTGCCCACGATGGGCGCTGGCTGGTGCCCGCCCGGCATGCTCGGTATCGGCATCGGCGGCTCAGCCGAAAAAGCCATGCTGCTCGCCAAAGAGTCTTTGATGGATCCCATCGATATGGCCGAGCTCAAGGCGCGCGGCCCACGTACGCCGATCGAGGAACTGCGTGTCGAGCTGCACGACAAGGTCAACGCGCTTGGCATCGGTGCTCAGGGTCTCGGCGGACTGGCGACCGTGCTCGATGTCAAAATTCTCGACTACCCGACACACGCCGCCTCGAAGCCGGTAGCCATGATTCCGAACTGTGCCGCCACACGGCACGTGCACTTCACGCTCGATGGCTCTGGTCCGGCAAAACTCGAGGCTCCTGATCTGTCGCGCTGGCCCAAGGTCGACTGGAAACCCTCTGCCGAAGCACTGCGTGTCGATCTCGACACCCTTACGCCGCAGCAGGTTGCCTCGTGGAAACCGGGCGATCGCTTGCTGCTCAACGGCAAGATGCTCACCGGGCGCGATGCAGCACACAAACGCATCGCCGATCTTTTCGCAAGCGGACAGGGCTTGCCGTCCGGCGTCGACTTCCGCAATCGCGTCATCTATTACGTGGGACCAGTCGATCCGGTGCGCGACGAAGTCGTGGGTCCGGCGGGCCCGACGACCGCAACGCGCATGGATAAATTCACCGAGATGATGCTCGCCAACACCGGCCTCATCGCCATGATCGGCAAGGCCGAGCGCGGCCCGGTCGGCATCGAAGCCATCCGCAAGCACAAGGCCGCCTATCTCATGGCCGTGGGTGGCGCCGCCTATCTCGTCTCCAAGGCCATCAAGGCCTCGCGCGTCGTCGCCTTCGAAGACCTCGGCATGGAAGCCATCTATGAATTCGAGGTCAAAGATATGCCGGTGACGGTTGCCGTCGATGCGACTGGTACCTCGGTGCACCAGAGCGGTCCTGCGGAATGGAGCCAAAAAATTGCAGCGGGAGCGATCAAGACCCGCGCTCGCTGAGACTCAACGCCGCTGCAACGTGATGAAGCTCATCGGGTAATCGTTGCGCTCATCGGCCGGGTGCTCGCTGCGCGCGATCTCCTGCCAGTCTGCCGCCGAAAACTCGGGCAAACGGGTATCGCCTGCGATATCGGCATGTACGCGGGTCAGTTCGACAATCTTTGCTCGTGGCAGCGAGAGCGCATAGATCTCGGCGCCGCCAATGATCATGACCTCTTCGACGTCACCCGCCGCGGCCAGCGCGCCATCGAGATCGTGAACCACGGTGACGGCAGCATCTTCAACATGAAAATCGCGGCGACGCGTGACGACGATATTGTGACGCCCCGGCAGCGGCTTGCCGATGGATTCCCAGGTCTTGCGACCCATGACCACCGGCTTGCCGAGCGTGATGTGTTTGAATCGCCGCAAGTCGGCCGACAGCCGCCACGGCAAGCCGCCCTCGCGACCGATTACGCCGTTTGCGGCAACGGCGACCACCAGCACGAGGCGCGGCCGGCGCGCATTCATCGCCGGCGCTTGGCTGCCGATTTCTTTGCGACTTTGCGGCGCTTTTTCTTTTTGCGCGGATCTTCGGCCGGCCAGAGCATGGTGCCGCGGCACTTCGGTGAACCACAGCGGCAGGCATAGATCTCATCGACATTCAGGGGATCTTCTTTCTCGCGACCGATCTCGTAGTCGTAGCCGAGCTCCTCGCCCTTTTCGATCTCGCGGGTCGTCTCGATGAACACCCGCCGCGACTCGATCACCGACTCGCAGTTGCCATCGCAGGAATGATTGATGAAGCGAGCAGCGTTGCCGCCGACACCCGCGTCGATCACCGTTTTGTTGTCGACGATGAAGAGAAAGGTGTGATTGTCGTTCGGATCGTGATCCTGGTAACGCTCGTCGGCTTCCTTGTGCGTGACGCGCTCACCGAGATATTCGATCACCCGCGTCCCCTTGGGGATGCGCTTGGCGGCGAATACGCCCTTGCCATGGATGCGGGAATTGCGGACTTTGATCCATGCGCTGGTGCGCATCTCGGGTATCGCCACTATCGTCTCCTTCAAACCGCGACCGGCGCGCGGATGGCTGGGTGATGCTGGTAATTGCGGAACTCGAAATCGTCGTAGGAATAGTCGAACAAGCTCGCCGGACGTCGATGGATCACGAGCTCGGGCAGCGGCAAGGGCTCGCGTGACAACTGCAAATCGACTTGTTCGAGGTGATTGAGATAGAGATGGCAATCGCCGCCTGTCCAGACGAAGTCGCCGACCCCGAGATCACACTGCTGCGCCACCATGTGCGTGAGCAACGCGTACGAGGCAATGTTGAACGGCACGCCGAGAAAGATGTCGGCGCTGCGCTGATAGAGCTGGCAAGACAGCCGACCGTCAGCCACGTAAAACTGGAAGAACGCGTGGCAGGGCAGGAGCGCCATTTGCGAGAGCTCGCCCACGTTCCAGGCACTGACGATGATGCGCCGCGAGTCGGGTTGGCTGCGCAGTTGGCGCAGCACTTCGGACATTTGATCGATGCTGCCGCCGTCCGGCGTCGGCCACGAACGCCACTGCTTGCCGTATACCGGCCCGAGATTGCCGTCAGCATCGGCCCATTCATCCCAAATGCTGACGCCATGCTCGCGCAAATAGGCAGTGTTGGTATCGCCGCGCAGGAACCACAAAAGTTCATGCACTACCGATTTGAGATGAATTTTTTTGGTGGTGACGAGCGGAAAGCCGGCACGCAAATCGAAGCGCATCTGATTGCCGAACACCGACAGCGTGCCCGTACCCGTCCGATCAGTCTTGCGGGTGCCCTGCTCGCGCACCTGCGCCATGAGATCGTGGTACTGCTTCATGCGCTCTGGCGATCGCCCGCGGTCGGGTTGCCCGGGGCCCGATTACCAGAGCTCTCGTTGCGACGATACGCAATCACCAGCAGTGCGATGCCAGCGAGCAGCATCGGCAGCGTCAACAAATGCCCCATGGTGAGCCAGCCGCCTGCGAGATAGCCGATGTGTGCATCGGGCAGTCGCCAAAATTCCACGGTCAAACGGCCAAGTGAGTACATCACCAAAAATAGCCCCGAGGGCGCGAGACGCGGTCGATCACGACTCGTGAACCACCAGAGCACTGCGGCGAGCAGCAGGCCTTCGAGCGCCGCCTCGTAAAGCTGTGTCGGGTGTCGCGCCACGCCATCGACCATCATCGTCCACGGGAGCTCGGCGGGCTTGCCCCAAAGTTCACCATTGATGAAGTTGCCGACGCGCACCGAGAAAATCCCGAGTCCAGGCAGCGCGGCGGCGAAGTCGAACACGTCGGCGATCTGCCGACCGCGACGCACGGCGAATACCGCGAGCGCGACCAGCACACCGATCAGGCCACCATGAAATGACATGCCACCTTCGGTGATGCGCAGCGGATACCAGAGATCTTGCTGCCAATACTCAAGGCCATAAAAAAGCACATAGCCGATGCGACCGCCAAAGATCACACCGAGCATGGTGTAAAAAAGAAAGTCATCAACATCGAGCGGTTTCCAGGTCGAGCCGGGCAGCGCCGCTCGACGGCGAGCCAGCCACCACGCCGCCGCAAAAGCCACGAGATAGGTGATGCCGTACCAGCGCACCTTGTAGGGGCCGAGTTCGAAAGCGACGGGATCGAAGCCGGGATAGGCGATCATCGGCCGAATTCTAGCTTCTAGCCGCGCGACACGCGGCAGAAAAACGCCTTGAGGTAACGCGTCTCGGGAATAGCCGGATGACGCGGATGATCGGGCGACTGCCCGCCCTCGTGCAGCACCTGCACGAAACGATCGACGTGCCGCGCCGCGCCCTGAATGGCGGCGAGCAGATCGTCACCGCCGAGGTGATGGGAGCACGAGCAGGACACCAGCAAACCGCCGGGCTCGAGCACACGCAGGGCAAGCTGATTCAGCTTGCGATAGGCGGCCTGACCCTGCGGAATCTCCTTGCGCCGCTTGATGAAAGCGGGCGGATCGACGATCACCGCGTCGTAGCGCTCGCCGGCTTCCGCGAGCGCCGCAAGCACATCGAATGCATCACCCCGATGCAGCACTGCCGTCAGTGCGGTGTTGGCGCTGACATTACGCGCCGCCAGCGCGAGCGCCGAGGCGGAAGAATCGACACAGCCGACTTCTCGAGCACCTGCGGCGGCCGCCGTAGTCGCCCAACCGCCGGCGTAGCTGCAGACATCGAGCACGCGCGCTCCAGCTCGAAGAAATCGCGGCAACAAGCTGCGGTTGAAGGTCTGATCGAAGAACCAGCCCGTCTTTTGACCGCCGGCAAGATCAACCGCGAATTTCAGGGTCGACCCTGCAGGCAAATGCTCGAACACCGAGACCTGCTCGGGCAGCTCGCCCAAGGCAAGTTGCACACGCTCCGGCAAACCTTCGAGCGCGCGCGCCCCGGAGTCGTTCTTCCACAGCAGCACGGCCGGATTCAGCACATCGCGGATCGCAGCCTCGATCTCGGCCTGCAGACGCTCCATGCCCAAGGTCGCGATTTGTCCCACGACGATGTCGCCATAGCGATCGAGCACCAATCCGGGCAGCCCATCGGATTCGCCAAAGACCCACCGGTAATGCGCGCTCTGCGAACAACTCTCGCGCAAGGCAAGCGCCTGTCGGAGCCGCTCCGCCAGCCATTTGCGGCCGAGCGGACGGTCGGCGTCGCGCGCCAAGATGCGTGCGGCGATCAGCGTCGCCGGATTGAGATAGGCCACACCGAGTGACTGACCCCGATCGCTGACTACGCGGACCTGGGCACCGGGCTCGAAACTCGCAAGCGGTGTCGCCGCGACATCGATTTCATTGCTGAACACCCACAGGTGCCCGGCGCGCAGACGCCTGTCTTCGCCACGACGCAGTCGCAGCTCGGGCAGGCTCGAGTGATCTCTCGAGGGATTTGAAGCAGACAAAAGGGCGTCCCGGCGGTGAATCCGCCGCGCAGTCTAGCGGATCGCGGCCTCGCCCCGCAGGGCCTTGGCGCGGCGTGCGCACATCTCTTCGTTCAGACCCTTGACGGCCTCCGAGCCCGTGGTCACGAACAAGAAGGGCAAGAGCCCATGCAGCACACAGGCAATCCCCGCGAACATCATGCGCAGGCCGAAGCTGCTCGCCTGCAGCAAATGCCCGAAGTAACTTTCGCCGACCGAGGCCGGGTGTTCCGAGAACATGCGCATGAGCTTCATGGCGTTCAAAGATAGTCCTGTATCGCAGCTACAGGGTTGCGAAGTCAGGGAGCTCGGGCGCATCATGAGCAACACTGTTTCTCTAAATTGCTATTTCGAGAGATAAAATCTCATGGACAAGCTCGACCGTAAAATTCTGGACGTGCTGCAGAAAGATGCCAGCCTGACGGCAGCCGAGATTGCCGAGCGCGTCGGGCTCTCCAAAGCGCCATGCTGGCGTCGTATCCAGCGTCTGCGCGAGACCGGGGTCATCCGCCGAACCGTGGCGCTACTCGATGCGCGCGCGCTTAACGTCGCGACCACGGTGTTCGTCACCATCAAGGCACCCAGCCACAGCGCCGCGTGGTACGAGAAGTTCGCGAAAGTGGTGCGCGATCTGCCCGAGGTGACCGAACTGCACCGCATGAGTGGTGATGTCGACTATCTGCTGCGAATCGTGGTTCCCGACATCGAAGGGTATGACGCGGTTTACAAGCGCCTGATCAGCGCCCTCGAGATGCTCGATGTGAGCGCAAGCTTTTCGCTCGAGACCATCAAGTCGACGACCGCCTTGCCGCTCGCCTACGCGCCGCTATCCTGAGTGGGCACCCCCACGGTCACGGGCACCCCGGCAATCACGGTGACCGCTGGCCTCTAGGCCACAAGCGCCGCGCGAACAGCGCTCAGTAGATCACGCTCGCGCTCGGCGTCAAAGAGCGGCGCAGTCGTCCAGTCATAGGCCCAAGGGTGCGCCACATCGAGCGGCGCAAGCTCGTCGCGATAGCGCGGTACCACGTGCGCATGCAGGGCGGGCTCGAGATTGCCGAACATGGCGTAATTGATGCGCAGCGCACCGGTCACGACGAGCAGCGCATCACCCAGTCGCGCCATATCGGCAAGAAACCGAGCGCGCGCCAAGGGCTGCAAATCATTGAGCGTCGGCACCACCGGGTCGGGGAGCAGCAAAGCGTAGCCACGCAAAAATTGCCGCTCGCCGAACACGGCCCAACCCGACTCCAACCTTGCGATGCAGCTGGGGTCGCCCCCCCTCTGCAGCACTTCGACGCGACGGTGAATGGCGGTGGTTCCCGCCACGGACTGATCGACTGCACTCATGTGGCTGGACTTCGAAAAATGAAGTACACCGCACCCATGATGCAGAGTGCGGCCCAAAGATAATCGAGCTTGACGGGCTCGCGCATGTAGAAGATCGCGAACGGCACGAACACGGAGAGTGTCACCACCTCCTGCAAAATCTTCAGCTGCGCCAGCGACAACTCGGTGTAGCCGATTCTGTTGGCGGGAACCTGCAGCATGTACTCGAAAAGCGCGATGCCCCAGCTCACAAGCGCCGCAATCCACCACGGCCGATCGTTGAGATTTTTAAGGTGCGCGTACCAAGCGAAGGTCATGAAGATATTCGATATCACGAGCAAGCCGACGGTGGTGGCGATCACGGGCATGAGGTCACTCCGGATCGACGCCGAGCGCACGCAAGGCGGCGACCGTATTGTCGTAGTCCACATGGATGATGCCGTGCCAGCCGCGTTGGCGCACCGCCTCGATATTCTCGGCGCGATCGTCGATGAACACGGTCGACTCGGGCTGCAGTGCAAAGCGATGCTCAGCCTGTTCGTAGATGCCCGGATGAGGCTTCATGATGCCGGCCTCGAACGAGGCGATGACGTCGTGGCCGAGCTCGTGCAGCGCAAAGCGCCGCTGCAACTCGGCCCAATGCAAGTCGCCAACGTTGGACAGCAAATAGACCCGATGGCGGTGACGCAATCGCTGCGCCAAAGAAAACATGGCGGGCTGCGGATCGAACATGTCGATCCATGCTGCAGCCAGCGCAGCCGCCGCAGGCTCGCGTGGCGCGAGGCGCGCGATATTGGCGACGAGACCCGCACCATCGAGGCGACCGCTCTCGTGCTCGTGCAGATCGATGCAGCTCGTGATGTCTTCCAGTCGCAGGACTCCCGCCCCATGTTCGCGAAGCAGCTTCAATAGCGGCGCCGGCGCGAGATGCACCAGCACCCAGCCGATATCAAAAATGATGTTTTGCGGTGCCATGTTCTGCGGTGTGTTCATGGGTAACGACGCAATACGGGCCGACCGAGTGCCGAGGGCGTGAGACACACGGCAAAGGGTACAGAGTCGACCGCCGTACAAAAGTCGAAGTCCTGCAAGGGCGCCCAGTCTGCGGCCGGATCAAAGAATTTTGCTGCTGCAGGCGCTGACCTCAGCCGTGCGGGCAGATCGCCAAGATTGAAAGGCTGATTAGCGAGCGCCGCGATCAACCACTCGCGGGAAAGATCATCCTCGGCACAACGCAAGCGGGCCTCGTGACCCATGGCGATCACCGTGACCTCCTTGGGCGCCAAGGCCTTCACGGCGGCCACGGTGGCCGAACCATTGACGAAAGCACCGGTGAAGACGTGACTCGCCACGCGCGATGCCGCCATCAGCCCCTGGGTGCCCGCATGGGTGGTGTGGATCAGGGTACGACCGTCAATCTCTGCGGCAAGGACTTCGGTCGGCGAGTTGCCGCAATCGAAACCCGGCAGGCGCCGGGCATGTCGTTCGCCTGCAAGCAGCCACTCGGGATGTGCGTGCTTGAGCGCCCTCGCCTCGTCGATATCTTCGACCGGTACCACACAGTCCGCGCCGTGAGCCAAGGCATGCGCCTGCAGCGAGCAGGCCCGGAACACATCGATGACAATGGCCACACCGCGTGCGGCGGCAGCGCCGGCGACAAAATCAGCGCCATGAATTTGCATCAGGTCGACCGTCCGCGGCCGACTTCAGCCTGCCCAATGGCGGATGCGGCCGGTATCGAGGTGAACGAAATCGCCGCGGCGGTAATCGCCCACGCCGCCACGCCCTGCGGCGAGTGCGAGGTCGCGCAGCGTCGAGGTCGGCACCCCACGCAAACGCACATCGATGGCACGGCCCTGCATATGCAGACTGCGCGTCGCCACCCCTCGACCCGCTGCCTGCAACGAAGCGTTGGTCCGCGGCGAGCGATATCCGGAAATCACCTCGAAGCGCGGCTCTACGCCCGCTGCAGAAGCGAGCGCGGCGAGCTGATCGTAAAGACCGCTGTCGATCTGCGCAGCCTCGCCCGATCGATGATCGCGGAGCAGCCACTGCAAGCGCTCGACAGCCGAAGTGACGAGGCCCTCTGTCGAGCGGTAAACCACTTGCAGGGATTCTGCGGTGTGGGTGTTGAAGAGTTCCAGCCAACCGCTGTCGGTACCGGGCAAGGGCGAGACCCGCGTCCCCGCCAGAGCCTGCGGGCCGTCGGTCAGCAAGGCGACGCCGACCGCAGCCGCGCCAAAGAAAAAACTCCGTCGGCTGACGGGCGTCAAAAGTTTTGTTCGCTCAGACATTGTGCGCTCCGAAACCCTCGGTGACGGCAAGAACACTGCCGCGGTCCCCGGGCTCGAGATTCATCGAGACCACTGTGGCACGCGGGAAAAAATTGAATTCCGATGCGCTCGCCCAAGTGTAGGCACCCATCGCTCGACCCACGATGAGATCGCCCTCGTCGAGCTCGGGCAGCAAAATATTTTCGGTGATGACATCGATGCTGTCGCAGGTCGGTCCGGCAAGCACTGCGGGCTCGCGATGCCGCCCTTTTTTGAGGGACTCGAGCGGATAGCGGGCATGATCGAAGAGCTGACCGCTGAACGAGCCGTAGAGCCCATCGTCGAGGTAGTACCACCAATGGCCTTCGCGACGCGCTCGACCCATCACTGAGGCGACGCCGATCGCGCTCGGCCCGGCAATAAACCGACCAGGCTCGGCAATCACGCGGATGCGCTTCGACAATTTCGCCAGGGCAGCACGGATGGGCGTGCAGAAATAGCCGATTTGCGGTGCGCGCGCCGCATAGTCGATCGGAAAGCCGCCACCGATATCGAGCGTATCGCAGGGACCGAGCCGCTCGCGCCGCGCCGCGGCGAGCAAACGCGTGCAGGCCTCGATCGCCTCGACGTGCTTGCCCGGGTCAGGGGCCTGCGAACCCACATGAAATGACAAACCGCGCACCACGATGCCGAGATCACGTGCGCGGCGCGCGAGCGCCAGCACGGCCTCGGGATCGCAACCAAACTTGCGCGACAAGTCGGACACCGCGCCCGGACTGCGAAACGACACCCGCAACAAGAGCTCGGCGCGATCCGCGTAAGGCACGAACTTGCGCAGCTCGTCGGGGTTATCGGCGACGAACACGCGCACGCCACGCTCGAGCGCGGAGCGGATGTCGATGTCGCGCTTGATCGGATGGGTGTGGATGCAGAGTTCCGGATCGACGCCCATGCGATGCACGAGCTCGACCTCACCCGTCGTGGCGAGATCGAGAAAGCCGCCCTCGGCAAGCACCGTGCGAACCACGGCCGGGTGCGGCAGCGGCTTCAGGGCGTAGTGCAGATCGACCCCGGGCAGCGCCCGCTGCAATTCGCGGTACTGGCGACGGATACGCTCGCAATCGACGATCAGCAGCGGCGAGCCGAACTCACCGACCAAGCGACGAATCTCGCGCGGCTGGAATGGGTCGATATAGGACGGCTTGCGGGTCGATTTCATCGGCAATAGCTCAGCGAAAGATACAGACGCGGAATCAGTTCAAAGAAATGTAGCAGCGGCGCGGGCAAGGCGGTCGCGCACCGCGTCCCAGTCGGCCGACTCAGGCACGGATTCAACGAGGATACGCGATGCGCCCTGCTTGTCGAGCCTGCGCAGTTCCGCGTACAACGCACGCCCATAGCGCGCCGCATCGGTACCCGGCGGACAGGCAAGCGTCACGACGAGTTCGCCGCGGGTTTGCGCCGTGCTGATCGCGGTATCGAGGCCGCCGGCAGGCACCAGTGTGAGCGGCGTCTGCGGCGCGTAATGCTGCGCGGTGCTGCCGGGCACACGCGGCGCAGCACCCGTGGTCGGCGCCTGCAACGGCATGCCGAGCTCAGCCTCGAGCGCTGCGCTCGAGATCACACCGGGCCGCAGCAACTGCGGAGCGGCACCTACCAAAGAAACGATGGTCGACTCCAGTCCGACCTCGCAATCACCGCCTTCGAGAACGAGTAGATCGTCCGGAAACTCTTCGCGGACATGCGCAGCGCGGGTCGGCGAGACACGTCCGTAGCGATTCGCCGAAGGCGCGGCGATGCCACTCCCGAAGGCTGCGAGCAAGGCCCGCGCCACCGGATGCGCCGGCACGCGCACGGCGATCGTGTCCTGTCCGCCCGTGAGTTCGTCGGCAACGCCCACAGCGCGTCGCAGCACGAGCGTGAGCGGCCCCGGCCAGAAGCGCGCGGCGAGCTGCAAGGCCGTCGGCGGCAGCTCGGCGACCCAGTTCGAAAGTTGATCGACGGAATGCAAATGCAAAATGAGCGGGTGGGTCGGGGGGCGGCCCTTGAGCGCATAGACCTTGCGCAACGCGACAGGGTTGCGCGCATCGGCGCCGAGGCCGTAGACCGTCTCGGTGGGAAAAGCGACGAGCTCTCCTGCACGCAGGCGTGCCACTGCAGCGTCGATTTCTTTGGTAGCGACCGGCATCAGCGCAGCCGCAGCAATCCGTCGTTGGTCATGCGTTCCCTCGCTTCGGCTGGTTATTGTAAAGCAGGCGGGTCCGCAGCGTTCACGGTCTGCACAAATTCTTTGGCCAAAGCGGCAACCGAGAGCGGTGCGGACCCCTCGGCCTTGTTGTTGATGATGACGATCGTCTGTCGGCCTTGCGTGAGCGCCTTGCGCGCCAGCTGCGCGATTTGTCGCCGCGTTTTGGGGTCGGGATCGACGATCCGATCGAAGGGGGCGTAGGCCGCGCGCGCCTCCTCGTAGCCAAGTCCGGGCGCGAGCAGCCAGCGAATGACAAGCGGACAGTCAGCATCGGCCTCGAGGGGCGACTGTTCATCAACAGGTGGCAAACGCGGATGGGCGGCAAATCCGTGTGCGACACCGTGGCGTGCGAGCAGGTCAGCGAGATCGTTGCCGAGCATCGCGCGATCACGCCATTCCACCGCGTACTTGGCTTCACGCGGCAAGGCAGCGAGAAAGCCTTCGAGGCGCAGCAACAACTCTTGTCGATAACGCAGCACTCGATCACCCAAGGGCGAAAACTGAAACAGAATCACGCCGAGTCGCTCGCCAAGTCTGCGCAGCGCTGGCTCGATCACCGCGCGTCGCGCGTAATCAGCGTCGAGAAACACATCGGGTACCCCCTCGAGATACGCGGGTCGACGCGCGCTCTTCGGCAGCATCAGCGCCGCGTGGGCCTTGATCAAAAATCGAAAGTCGGGGCTGGTTGCGGCTGCCATGCGTTGCAGCGTCTTGTCATTGAGCGGCGCATAGAAACTGCGATCGACACCGACACTGCGCAACAAGGGATGCACCGCATAGGCAGCCAGCCCATCGCGCGCGAGTTTCGTCTCGTCGTAGTCACCGCCGTAGACGATGCCCTGCCAGCCCGAAAACGACCACGTCGACGTACCGAAGCGCAAACCTCGCGGGATCTGCGCAGCGAGCGCGCGCAGTTCATCGCCGGGGTCGACGGCCGCAACCGCGGAACGCCCGGTCGCCGCGTTACCGAAAAGATCGACTTGACCGCTCAAGCCTCTAGCGCGTCAGGCGCCGAGCGCGACGCCGAAGGCCTGCTTGTACAGGCCCGCAAATTCCTCGCGACCAAAACGGTGGTTCTGCGTGCCGTGGTGGGCGATTTTGAGGGAACCCATGAGCGAAGCGATGCGGCCCGTGGTCGGCCAGTCGAGCCCGCGCTGCAGACCGAATAGCAGTCCGCCACGATACGCATCGCCACAGCCCGTCGGGTCGGCCACTTGCGCAGGCTTCACCGGCGGAATCTCATGCAGTTTGCCCTCTGCATGGATGTGCGAACCCTGTGAGCCGCGGGTCACGATGAGGGCCTTGACCTTGCCGGCGATATCTTCGAGCGACCAACCGGTACGCTCGACCAGCAGGCTGGCCTCGTAATCATTGACCGCCACCCAACTTGCTTGGCCGATCATGGTGCGCAGATCATCGGGACCGAGCAGCGTCATCGCCTGACCCGGATCAAAGATGAAGGGAATGCCGTTGGCGGCGAACTGCGAGGCATGCTCGCACATGCCCACGTGGCTTTCGGGAGCGACAATGCCAAGCCGTATGCCAGCGGTCTTCGGCACTTTGTTGACGTGCGCGTGGTTCATCGCACCCGGGTGAAACGCGGTGATCTGGTTATTGTCGGCGTCGGTCGTGATGTACGCCTGCGCCGTGTACTCGTCTTCGAGCTGACAGATGTGATCGAGCGGCAAGCCGTTATCGAGCATCCAGGCACGGTAGGGACCGAAATCCATGCCGACCGTCGCCATCACCTTGCCTTCGCCGCCGAGCAGCTTCAGGTTATAGGCAATATTGCCCGCGCAGCCGCCGAAATTGCGGCGCAAGCCGGGCACGAGAAACGCCACATTCAGCATGTGGATCCGATCAGCGAGTATGTGATCTTTGAAGTGCCCCTCGAACACCATCACCGTGTCATAGGCCACCGAACCGCAGATGAGCGCCGTCATGTTCGTCTCCCGGGAAAAATTTGCTCAGCGATCGAACAGCACCAGCGCCCAAACCACGGCGAGCAGTGCGAAAGAGGTGAAGACCGCCGCAGAACCGAGATCTTTGGCGAGCCCCGAGAGCTGGTGACGCTCGAGCCCGATACGATCAACGGTCGCCTCGATGCCGCTGTTGAGCAGCTCGACGATCAGGATGATGAAAATCGGCCCGACCAGCAGCGCACGCTCGATACCGTTTTGACCCAACCACAAGCCGAGCGGAAACAGCACCACGCACAGCGCGAGCTCCTGCCGAAACGCAGCCTCCTCGCGGAACGCACCGACATAACCCTTCCAGGTATTGCCGAAGGCGTTGACGAGGCGGATGAGTCCGGTCGGTTTGGGTCGATCGATTTTCGTCACGCCGCGGAGTTTACAGGCTTCCAGGTCAATTCGAGCTGTTTTGCCGCCCGCACATCATCGAGTCGACGCACCGGCATGGTCCACGGCGCGCCCTTGAGCTTGGCAGCGTCGGTCTCGGCCTCGGCGAGGATGGCGACCATCGCCTCGACGAAGGCATCGAGCGTTTCGCGACTCTCGGTCTCGGTCGGCTCGATCAACAGACACTCCGGCACCAACAACGGAAAGTAAGTCGTCGGTGCGTGAGAGCCGAAATCGAGCAGGCGTTTGGCCACGTCCATCGCGGTGACGTTCAATTCCTTGGCCTGTCTGCGCAGCGTGATGATGAACTCGTGACTCGCGCGACGCGTCGGGTAAGCGAGATCGAAACCCGCTGCGCGCAACTTCGCCAATAAATAGTTCGCGTTCAGCGTCGCGAATTCTCCGACCTGACTCATGCCGCTGCGACCCAGCATGCGCATATAGATATAGGCTCGCAGCAACACGCCCGCGTTGCCCATGAACGCCGAGAGTCGACCGATCGACTGCGGACGATCAGTCTCGCTGAGCCAGCGATAGGTGTCGCCTTCGCGCCCAACCACTGGCACTGGCAAAAAAGGTTCGAGCCGCGCGCTCACGCCCACCGCACCCGCGCCCGGTCCACCGCCGCCATGCGGCGTGGAAAAGGTTTTGTGCAGATTCATGTGGATGACATCGAAACCCATGTCGCCGGGGCGTACCTTGCCGAGAATGGCGTTGAGATTCGCGCCGTCGTAATAAAGCAGCCCGCCAGCGCCATGAACGATGCGCGCGACCTGCTGAATCTTGCGCTCAAAGACGCCGAGCGTGGACGGATTGGTGAGCATGATGCCGGCGGTGTTGGGCCCCACTGCTTTTTCGAGGGCAGCGATATCGACGTCGCCTTCTGCATCAACCGGAATCTCGCGCACCACGCAACCGCACATCGTCGCGGTCGCGGGATTGGTGCCGTGCGCCGCCTCAGGGACGATGATCTCGTTGCGCGCCAGATCACCGCGCGCCCGGTGATACGCGCGAATCATGGCGACGCCCGCGAATTCGCCGTGCGCACCCGCCATGGGATTGAGCGACACGGCTTTCATGCCGGTGACTTCTTTGAGCATCTCCTGCAACTCGAACATGCAGGACAAAAACCCCTGACCCTGCGAATCCGGCGCCAGCGGATGGCGTGCCAAAAACTCCGGCAGCATTGCGTATTGGTTGCAGGCCTTGGGGTTGTATTTCATCGTGCACGAACCGAGCGGATAGAAGTTCGTGTCGATCGAAAAATTGAGCTGCGACAGACGCGTGAAGTGCCGCACCACATCGAGCTCGCTGACCTCGGGCAGCAAGGGTTTGCTGCGCCGACGCAAAGCTGCCGGCAGCGCCGACTGTGCCTCGTCAGCCGCTGCAGCGGCAGCGCCGACCAACGCCGGTGGATGCTGCGCCGTCGCACCGCGTCCTTCGCGCGAGTATTCAAAGATCGATTTTTCGAGAATCTGATTCATGCTGTTCTCCGTGGCGCGCGGCTCAAGCCGCCCGCGCAGCCTGCAGGGCGACCCCGAGCGCGCCGGCGAAACGTTCGATGTCGTCGTCGGTTTTGGTTTCGGTCGCACAAACGAGCAGGGCGGGTCCGAGTTCCGGGTAATCGGCGCTGAGATCAACGCCACCCAAAATGCCCTGTGTTTCGAGACTGCGCAGCACGGCGGCCACGGGGCGATCGAGCAGCAACACGCTCTCGTGAAACCGCGCGCCCGCAAACGCCGCACGCACACCGCGCACGCGGCAGAGCGCGCTCTGCAGTTGCTGCGTCCGCGCCATGCAGCTCTCAGCCACTCTGGCGAGCCCGGCTGGGCCGAGCAGGCTCATGTAGATCGTCGCCGCCGTCATCAAAAGTCCCTGATTGGTGCAGATGTTGGACGTCGCCTTGCCGCGGCGAATGTGCTGTTCGCGCGCCTGCAACGTGAGCGTGTAACCCTGCTTGCCCTCGAGATCGACCGTGCGACCCACAATACGACCCGGCATCGCGCGCACGTACTCGAGTCGCGTGGTCATGAAGCCGAAGTAAGGCCCGCCCGATGACAGCGGCACGCCGAGCGGTTGGCCCTCGCCGACACAAATATCTGCGCCTTTTGTGCCCCATTCGCCGGGTGGCTTGAGCATGGCCAGCGAGGTCGGGTTGACGACTGCAATCACCAGCATACCGGCCGAATGTGCCCAGTCGGTGAGCGCATCGACATCCTCGAGTTGACCAAAGAAATTGGGCTGCTGGATGACGAGCGCAGCGAGATCCTCACCCCGCAAGGCCTCGAGCGCCGCCCTATCGATGCATCCGCTCTCGCGCGAATACGCCACGCTCTCGAAGCGCAGTCCTTGATTGCCGGCGGTGCTGACTGCCACACGCCGATAATTGGGATTTACCGTGCTTGGCACGAGGATACGCAGGCTCTTCGATTTGCGATGCGCACGGACCGCCATCAGCGCAGCCTCGGCGACCGCCGAACCGCCTTCATAGAGCGAGGCGTTCGAGACTTCCATGCCGGTCAAGCTGCTGATCATGGTTTGATATTCGTGGATCAGTTGCAGCGTGCCCTGACTCGCCTCGGCTTGATACGGCGTGTACGCGCTGTAGAACTCGCCGCGCGTCGTGATCACCCACACCGCCGAAGGGATGTGATGCTCGTAGGCGCCTGCGCCCAAGAAAGACAGCGGTCTGCCATCCTGACGGGCGCGCTCACTCATCAAGCGAGCGATCGCCATCTCGGACAAGCTTTCGGGAATGCCATCGAGTCCCTGCACGCGCAGCGCGGCGGGAATTTCATCGAAAAGCGCCTCGATCGAGGGCGCGCCGATCGCCGCGAGCATCTCGCGGATGTCGTGCTCGGTGTGCGGAATGAAGGCCATCTCAGCCACCCTCCGCAGCCAACTGCGCCGCGTAGGCCTCGGGCCCAAGCAGCGCATTGAGCGCGGCCGGCGACGCGGGTTGCAGGCGCGTCATCCAACCCTTGTCGTAGCAATCCTGATTGATGAGTTCGGGCGAGCTGCCGAGATCAGCGTTGCTCTCGAGCACAGTGCCCGCGATCGGCGAATACACATCGGATGCTGCTTTCACCGATTCGACCACGGCGCAAGCCTCGCCGGCGCCAAGCACGCGACCGGGTTCCGGCACTTCGACGAACACCAGATCACCGAGCGCGTGCTGCGCATGGTCGGTGATGCCGATCTCCACGCGACCGTCGGGCAGCAGTCGCGCCCATTCGTGGGATTTGGCGTAGCGACGATCCACAGGGACATGGCTCATGGGCAAACTCCTTTGAGGTCAAATTGAATTCTTTGAGAGACTGATCAGTGCACGGCCATTGCGCACGAAGGGCGGCTTGACCACCCGCGCCGGCAGCAACTTGCCGCGGATATCCACCTGCACCGACGCGCCGGTGGCGCGCGGCACACGAGCCAGCGCAATCGAACACTCGAGGGTCGGCGAGAACGTACCGCTCGTGATTTCGCCTTCACCCACACCCTCGATCAGCACTTTTTGATGGGAACGCAGCACACCGCGATCTTCGAGCACAAGACCGACGAGTTTCTGCGTGGCACCGCCCGCCGCACGAACACGCTCGAGCGCCTCGCGACCAATGAAATCGCGGCTCGCAGGCTCGAAGGCCACCGTCCACGCAAGCCCCGACTCGAGTGGGTGTTTGCTCTCATCCATGTCGTTGCCATAGAGGTTCATGCCGGCCTCGAGGCGCAGCGTGTCGCGCGCTCCGAGGCCACAGGGCGCCACGCCAGCCGCCACCAGCGCGAGCCAGGCTGCGCTGATTTCTTCGTACGGCAGCATGATTTCGAAGCCGTCCTCGCCCGTGTAGCCAGTACGAGCCACGAACCATTCACCGCAAAATCGCCCTGAAAACGGCTGCAAAGCGAGTGCGGCTTCTCGATCCGTCGATTCCAGCAAATCGACGACTTTGGCGCGGGCCTCAGGACCCTGCACCGCGAGCATGGCGAGATCAACGCGCTCGATGATGTCGAGGTGGGCGAGCTCCTCGCGAGCGCGTGCACGAATCCAGAGGAGATCGCTGTCGCGAGTACCGGCATTGACGACGACACGGAACCACTCGTCGTTCATGAAATAGACGATGAGATCGTCTAACACGCCGCCGTCAGCGTTCAGCATGCAGCTGTAAAGTGCTTTGCCTGGCAGCTGCAGTTTGTCGACGTCGTTGGCGAGCAATCGACGCAAAAAGCCGCGGCTGTCGAGACCGCGCACGTCGATGACGCACATGTGAGAGACATCAAAGATACCGGCGGCGCGGCGCACCCGATGGTGCTCCTCGATCTGCGAGCCGTAGTTGACCGGCATGTCCCAGCCGCCGAAATCGACCATGCCCGCACCGAGCGCGACATGCTGCCCATGTAGAGGTGTCTTGCGTCCCATGCAGACTCCCAAAAAGTGCTGCAACTCCTGGTCACCGCCGGAACCAAAAAAATGGGCGGCAGGAATCAGTGACTCCTGCCGCCCCTCTGTCCTTGGACCTGAGAGATCGGGCCGGTCTTGCGTAAGACGGGCCGCTCCCCTTCGGTGGACCGCCGGCTGCCCGTTCGGACTGCCGGAAGATCACTCTCCAGAGCTCGCCTGCGACCTGCCGTTCTTTTGCCTGAGCGTTTCCGGGCGGAAACTTGCGCCTTCGGCGTCCGTCGACCCGGGCGGGCCCCTCGGAAAAGGGGCTCCAACACGAGGTCGCGAATCTCTCCGGCGAAGTCGGAATGCGCGAACGGAGCGATAATAGCAGCACTTCACGCCCATCGGCGCGAAAAACAATCGGGGACTCGTTCAAATGACCATCGCCATACGTGCCGTCACTACACTGCTGATCGCCGCGGTGGTCACGACCGCCGCCAGCGCACCGGCCTCGGCAGCCACCCCGGCGAAAGCCGTCACTCCGGTCAATGCGGACATCCCGGGCGTTGCGGACACCCCGGGCGTTGCCGACTCGCGCTTGCGCGAGCTGTTCGACCGCACCTGGCAAAAGGAGCTCGCTGCCGATCCGCAGTTCGCCAATTATTTGGGCGACAACCGTTACAACGACCGCTGGACTGACATGTCGGCCGCCGCGTTCGAGCAGCGCCACCAGCACGATCTGGCCACGCTCGCGGCGCTACGCACCATGCCACGCGCCACGCTCAGTGCCCAAGCGCAACTCGACTACGATCTGTTCGAGCGGGAATACGAGCAGCGACTTGCAGCTTGGCCCTTCAAACCGCATCTCTATGCGATCAACCACCAGGGCGGCATCCAGACCCTGCACGAGATCACCGAGCTGCTGCAGTTTCGCGCCGTCAAAGATTACGAGGATTGGATCAAGCGTCTCGAGGCCGTGGGAACGCTGGTCGATCAGCATATCGCCCTGCTCACCGAGGCCGCGCGTGAAGGTCGTACGCAACCGCGCGTCATCATGCAGCGCATTGCGCCGCAGCTCGCACTGCAAAACGTGACCCGGCCCGAGGACAGCCCCTTCTACGCGCCGTTCACGCGCTTTCCGCAAAGCCTCGATGCGGCTACCCAGGGCCGGCTCGCGGCGGCCGGCCGCACCGCCATCAGCCGCGTGGTGTTGCCCGCCTATCTGCGGCTGACCACGGTCTTCAATAAAACCTATCTGCCGGCAACGCGAGATTCCGTCGGCATCTCCGACACGCCGCAGGGGCGTGACTTCTACCGCGAACGCATCGCCTATCACACCACAAGCCGAACCCTGACCGCCGATGAGATCCACGACATCGGCCTCGCCGAGGTGCGTCGTATCCGCACCGAGATGATGGCAATCAAAGAAAAAGTGGGCTTCAAGGGCATGCTACAGGATTTCTTCGTATTCCTGCGAACCGATCCGCAGTTTTATTACAAGTCTGCGCAAGAACTGTTCGAGGGCTACCTTGCAGTCTCGAAGCGCATCGACCCGAATCTGGTACGGCTGTTCGGCAAGTTGCCGCGTACACCCTATGGCGTGCGGCCGATCCCGATGACGAGCGCGCCCAACACGACGACCGCGTATTACCAAGGCCCGGCCGCCGATGGCACTCGGCCCGGATACTACTACGTGAACCTCTATCGACCGGAAGTGCGACCCAAGTACGAAATGGAAGTGCTCTCGGTTCACGAAGCTGTGCCGGGCCACCATCTGCAGATCGCGCTTGCCATGGAACAAGCGAGCATGCCGGCGTTTCGGCGCAATGCGGGTTACACCGCATACATCGAGGGCTGGGGACTCTATTCGGAGAGTCTGGGCGAGGAGCTTGGGCTATATCAGGACCCCTATTCCAAGTTCGGCCAACTGACCTATGACATGTGGCGCGCGGTGCGATTGGTGGTCGACACCGGCATGCACGCCAAAGGCTGGAGCCGCCTACAGGCGATCGACTTTTTCAAGGACAACGCAGCCAAGACCGAAGCCGATATCATCAATGAAATCGATCGCTATATCTCGTGGCCGGGCCAGGCGCTCGCCTACAAGATCGGGCAACTGCGTATCCTCGCCCTGCGCCAGGAAGCGCAGCAGGCGCTCGGCGATCGCTACGACATTCGAGCCTTCCACGACACTGTCCTCGAAACGGGTGCCGTACCACTCGATCTGATGGAGCGACACGTGAGAGCGTGGATTGCACGGCAGCAGACCCAGCAGGAGACTCATCGATGATCAACCGCAGACAAAGTGTGGCCGCCGTGGTCGGTGGGGTCAGAGTGGGTGGCGGTGCACCGATCGTGGTGCAGTCGATGACCAACACCGACACCGCAGACATCGAGGCCACCGTGGCGCAAGTCCGCGCGCTGGCCCGCGCGGGTTCGGAGATCGTGCGCGTCACCGTCAACTCCGAAGAAGCCGCTGCCGCAGTGCCGCACATCCGCGAACGACTCGAGCGCGAGGGCGTGCGCGTGCCGCTCGTTGGCGACTTCCACTTCAACGGCCACAAACTTTTGAAAGCGCATCCGGCCTGCGCCGAGGCGCTGGCCAAATATCGCATCAACCCCGGCAACGTGGGCCGCGGCAGCAAGCGCGATCCGCAATTCGCCGAGATGATCGAGACCGCCTGCCGTTACCAAAAACCCGTTCGCATCGGCGTCAACTGGGGCAGCCTCGACTCCGATCTGCTGACGCGCATGATGGACGAGAACAATGCCTCGCCGACCCCGCGCAGTGCCAACGAGGTCATGCGCGCCGCAGTGGTTGAATCTTGTCTGCAGAGTGCGCGTCGCGCCGAAGAATTGGGCCAAGCTCACGAAGCCATCGTGCTGTCGGCCAAGGTGAGCGGCGTCCAGGATCTGATCGCGATCTATACCGACCTGGCCGCTCGCTGCGACTACCCGCTGCATGTAGGCCTCACCGAAGCCGGCATGGGCAGCAAAGGTATCGTGGCCTCGACGGCCGGCATCGGCGTCCTGCTGCAACGCGGTATCGGCGACACCATTCGTGTTTCGCTGACGCCCGAGCCGAATGGCGATCGCACCCAGGAAGTGATCGTCGCGCAAGAAATTCTGCAGACCATGGGGCTACGTTCGTTCGTACCCATGGTCATTGCCTGCCCGGGTTGCGGGCGAACCACGAGCACCTACTTCCAAGAGCTCGCGAAATCGATCCAGTCACACATCCGCCATCGCATGCCTGCGTGGCGCAAAGAATACGAAGGCGTCGAGATGATGAACGTGGCCGTGATGGGCTGCGTCGTCAATGGTCCGGGCGAGAGCAAGCACGCGAATATCGGTATCAGCCTGCCGGGGACCGGCGAGCGACCGGTTGCCCCCGTCTATGAAGACGGCGAAAAAACCGTGACGCTCAAAGGCGAGCACATCGCCGAAGAATTTCAGCAACTCGTCGAAGCCTATGTGGCGCGCAGCTACCCGCGGCGCGCCGGCGGCTGACCCAAACAACAACTTACGGAGAAACCCTCATGAGCACCACCCTGACCGAGCGCAAATGCCTGCCCTGCGAGGGTGGCGTGCCGCCTTTGCCTGCGGCCGAGTGCGAGCGTCTGCTCAAGCAACTCGCGCCTGAGTGGCGACTGTCACCCGATGGCACCGAATTGCAGCGCGAATGGTCGTTCAAAGATTTTTATCGGACGATGGGTTTCGTCAATGCGGTCGCCCATGTCGCCAATATGGAAGATCATCACCCCGATCTGGCGATCGGCTACAACTACTGCCGGCTGCGCTACACCACGCATGCCGTAAACGGCCTGACGGAAAACGATTTCATCTGCGCAGCCAAGCTCGACCGGCTGACGTGAACGCCGCTGCCTCCGCGACCGCGCGCTAGGCGCGACGCGCCACTCGAGGCAGTTCGCCCGCGAGCCCGAGCGCGCGCTCGGCGAACGGCCGTCGCAGCAGCGCGCTGCGGCCCACGACGCCGAGACCCCGCTCGATCCAGCGCGACCATTCATCGCCGCCGAACGCCAGAAAGCGATTGAAGAGGTCCATCGCGCTCGCCATGAGTTCGTTGTCGCTCTTGCGCCAGCGTTCGTAGCGACGCAGCAAGCGCAGCGCGCCCGGGTCCTCGGACTCGAGAGCCGCGGTCTCGAGCACCTCGGCGAGCGCTGCGGCATCGAGCAGTCCGAGGTTCACGCCCTGGCCGGCGAGCGGGTGAACAATATGCGCTGCATCGCCAACCAGTGCACAGCGCTCGCAGGTGTACTGCGGCGCGTTGACTCGCCGCAACGGAAAACTGCGACGAGCGCTCGCAAGTTGCAGCGCTCCGAGAACTCCGGCGCTCGCTGCGGTCAGTTCGGTCGCGAATTCATGCGGCGAGGCGGCCAGCAACCCCTCGGCGCGACCGCGCGGCAAAGACCAAACGATGGAACTCTCGCCACTTGCGAGCGGCAGCAAGGCCAGCGTGCCCTCACCCGTGAAGCGCTGCCACGCTGTGCGCTCGTGGGGACGCTCGCTCTGCACATTGGCAACGATGGCCAGTTGCAGATAATCCTGGGCTTCGACGCCGAGTCCCGCGATCTCGCGTACCCGCGAACGCCCACCGTCGGCACCGACCACGAGCTTGGCCATGAACCGGCCTGCACTCGTCCGGAGCTCGACACCCGCATCACCAAAACAAAGATCTTCGAGCTGCGCGCGCTGCACCGTTCCGCCACCCTCGATGAAGGCCGCGAGCGTCGTCCGCTGCAGCGCATCATTGCCGACGATATAGCCCAAGTTCGCCTCGCCAAGTTCGGCGGCATCAAAAGTCAGCGACCCCTCGCTGCGCGGCTCGGCCTCGCGCGGCCAAACATGCATGCGCTCGTAGGGTGCGAGCACGCCCTGTACCGAAGCCAACATCGACCAGGCACCCGCCGCACGCAGCACCCGTTCGCTCGCGCGCGACAAGGCAAAGACCCGCAGGTCGCGTGCATCGATGGGCTGTGCAAGATCCGGCAGTTCGCGCTCGAGCAAGAGCACGCGACGCGTCCGCGACTCTGAGCGCACTAGCAAGGCCCCGAGGGTCGCTCCGACGGGACCACCGCCAACGATCACTACGTCAAAGATTCCAGCTGGTGTCGCCGCCGCCGAATTCATGGCACCCAACTCATGGCATCACACTCATGGCATCACTCCGAGGCCGCGCCCGAGTCGCGGTGTACGCCCCGAGAAACCCCAGCTGAGTCGCGACATCGCCTGCTTTGCGGTCGGCGACAGATCAAAGAGCAACAAACCCAAATCACGCAGCAAAGGCACGCCCGGTCTTTGATCACCGAACAATTTGACGAGTCCGTCGGTGAAGCGGGTTACGCCATCACGATCGGCATGGCGTCGACTCGCGAATTCCTCGAGCACTGCAGGGGCTCCCACATCTGCTGAGACACCCTCACGGCTCACCACCTCGGCCAGCAATTCGGCGAGCGTTGCGGCATCGCGCAAACCCAAGTTGAAGCCCTGCCCCGCCACCGGATGCAAGCCTTGCGCTGCGTTGCCGATCAGGGCAACGCGTCGGCCGATCAAAGTTTGCGCGCGCGACAGACGCAGCGGATAAGCGGCGCGACGACCGACGGTCTGCAAGCGCCCGATCCGCCAGCCAAAGGCCTGCTGCAGTGCGACAAGGTATTCGGCATCGGTGTATTGCAGTACGCGCTCGGCTTCGGCGGGTACCAGCGTCCACACCACGCCATAGGCACCATCGTGCAGCGGCAACACGGCAAAGGGGCCGCTCGACGTAAATCGTTCAAAGGCCGTACCGTCGGCCGCACGCCCGGCCCGCACATGCGCAACGATCGCGACCTGCTCGTAATCTTCGATGTCGGCTCCCAACCCCGCCGCCTCGCGCACGCGCGAATTCGCACCATCCGCAGCGATGACCAAGCGAGCCTGCAGCGGATGATCGTCGGGGTCGGTCCGAAGCTCGACGGTTTGCTCGCCGATATTCACGGTGGTGCAGCGCGCGGGCATGCGTAATTGCAGCTTGGGCAGCGCCCGCAGCCGCGACTGCAAGGCGGCACCCAACACTCGATTGGTCACGACATAGCCGAACGCCTCGATGCCGTGCTCTGCGGCGTCGAGCCGCGCGAATCCGAAGCGGCCCGCATCAGACACGTGGATACGCCGGATCGCCGCCGCCTGCGGTGCAATCTGCGACCAAAGACCGAGCGCTTCAAAAGTTCGGTGCGTGCCGTTGCCTAGCGCGGTGGTGCGATCATCGAAACTCGGCTGAGCTGCTGCATCGGGCGCGACGCCCTCGATCAAAACCGTCTTAAGACCCGTCGGCGCCAAGGCCAGAGCAAGGCTCGCACCCACCAAACCGCCGCCGACAATCGCAACGTCGACGACATCGCCATTGGGCATGTGACTCAAGAGGCCATCACCGCTTCGATGGAGCCGGCATCTTTGGGTACACCGTGAGTGAGCACTTCATGACCCTCGCGAGTCACGAGCACATCGTCTTCGATGCGAATGCCGATATTGCGAAATTCCGGTGGAATCCCGCGTGTACCCGGTGGCACGTAAAGACCCGGCTCGATGGTCAACACCATGCCGGGCTCGAGCTGACGCCAGGCTTCACCGATTTTGTAATCACCGACGTCGTGCACATCCATGCCCAACCAATGACCCGTGCGATGCATGTAAAACCGCCGATACGCGAGCGATTTGACGAGTGTGGGGACCCGACCTTTGAGCAGCCCGAGCCGTACCATGCCCGCAGTAAGCACCTGCACCGCTACTTCGTGTGGTCGATTCCAATCGTTGCCCGGACGAACCGCCTCGATGGCAGCGAGATTCGCTTCGAGCACGACCTCATACACCGCGCGCTGTGCTGCCGAGAAACGACCGCTCACCGGAAATGTACGGGTGATATCCGAGGCGTAGGTCTCGTATTCGCAGCCGGCATCGATCAACACCAGCTCACCGGCACGCAGCACCGAAGAATTCTCTCGATAGTGCAGGATGCAGCCATTGGCGCCACCGCCGACGATGGGCAGATAAGAGTTCTCGGCACGCGCCAGATGGAATTCGTGCTGAATCTCCGCGGCGAGTTCGTACTCGTGGCGTCCAGGCTCGCAATAACGCATCGCCCGCAGATGGGCGCGGGCGGCAATGCGTGCGGCCTCACGCATCTGCTCGATTTCGGCGCGACTTTTGAAGAGCCGCATCTCGTGCAAGACATGTTCGAGCGCGACCATCTCGTGGGGGGCGTGACGACCCTGCTTTGCCTGCGCGCGCAGCGCATTCACCCAACCCACCACCCGCTGATCAAACTCGCGATTGATGCCCACGGTGTAGAAAATCTTTGCCCGCCCTTCCATGAGCCGGGGCAGGATCTCGTCGATATCGCCGATCGGGAAAGCATCGTCGGCGCCGAAATCACGGCGCGCTCCGACCGGGCCCGCGCGTCGCCCATCCCAGGTTTCACGCTGCGGGTCTCGATCGCGCACGAACAGCAGATACTCGCCCTGCGGCCGACCTGGCACCAATACCACCACCGATTCGGGCTCGGCAAAGCCGCTCAAATAATGGAAGTTGCTGTCCTGCCGATAGGCGTACTCGACGTCGTTGTTGCGCAGGTGCACCGGCGCAGCGGGCACGATGGCGATCGAGTCACGCCCCATGTTTTTCATGAGCTGCCGACGCCGACGCGCAAACTCGTCGCGACCAATCGGCGGCGGCGCCGACTCTTTCAAATGGCTGGATCGCGACATGTCAGTGCAGCGAGACCGGGTTGTCATCGGCCGCGGTATTGCGGAAGGGCGCAAGCTCATCGTGCAGCAACTGCACGCCCACGCGCACGAACTCGACGAGTTCGACGTAGGCCTGCTCGTTGTCTTCGGCCGATTCGTTCTCGTCGACCTCGATTCGTGTCATGGCTGTGAGGTCGCGAACGATCTCGCCGATATCCGCGGGCAAATCTTCGATGTTGGGGATGGGGTTCGAACCCAGCCCATAGAGAAAGCCCTGACACCACTGCCCGAGCGCCAAGGCGCGCTCGGCCACCGGCGTCTCGTCGTCTGGCAACAGCAGCTGAAATTCGAGCTGGCCGGTGCGCAAAACGTGACGGGTCCATTCGAAAACCGCGTGCAGCGCGGCCTCGGCATCGCCCGCCTGACCTTCGGGGAAGATCTCGCGCAACCAGTCGTGCACGCTGAGTTGCTCACCCGAGCACAGCGCCCCGGTCAGCGTTCCGTGCGCCTCCGGCAGGTCGGTCAGGGCACGCGAGCCCGCGAGATGGCTTTCGATATCGCGATAATCGGGGGCTGACATGGGGGGATTATGCCAAAGACCCCTCGATTCGCATTGATCGGCCCGTGCCGCAGCCTATAATTTTCGCCATGAGCGACAAGGCCAACGAGCGTCACGGACTCGATGCGGAAATCCGCCGCCTCGAGAAACAGGTCGATGAATTGCTCGGGGTGCTCGGCGCCCTGCGCGAAGAAAATCGTGCCCTGCGCCAGCGGCAAGACAGCCTCTCCACCGAACGCGCCACGCTGCTGCAACGCAACGAGCAAGTCCGCACCCGCGTCGAGGCCATGATTGGTCGCCTCAAAACACTGGAGCACGGCACGTGAGCGCCGGTGATCGCGATGCGGCCCGCGTCAGCATCCGCATTCTCGAAAAGGAATACATGGTCGCCTGTCCGCACGAGGAGCGCTCGGCGCTGCTCGATGCCGCCGAATTCCTCAACGGCAAGATGCGCGAAATCCGCGACAGCGGCAAAGTGGTTGGTCTCGATCGGGTTGCCGTGATGGCCGCGCTCAATCTCGCCCACGAACTTCTCAAACTGCAAGACAAGCAGCGGCGTGACGAAGTCGAGCAAGGCAATCGCGTCCGTGCGTTGCGCGAACGCATCGACGGCGCACTGCAGCGCGGTCAACAGCTCGACCTCTGACACGCCGCGCAATGCCTTCGCGCAAATCCTTCGCGCAAACGCGATAGCGCATGTTCCTGCGCGCCCGCCTGGTGTAGAGTGGCTTGGCGTCGCCTGCGGTGTTCGATAGTGGATCGGGTTACCTCTCGACCCTAAGTTGGAACGCCCCGGGGCATCAGGGCTTGCTGTCAGCACTGTGCAAGTCCGCCTTCGAGCGGAAAGCCTTACCTGACGTAGTCCGCCCCACTTGTTGCTCTGTGTCGAGAGCAACGGTTCACACCGGCACAGGCGGGTGACGTCTCTTTTCTTTCGCGCGGAGTCTTCGTGTCCGACCGCCGAACACTGCGCAAGGCGCTGCGCGCGGCGCGCGCGGCGCTCACGCCCCACGAGCGCGCACAAAGTTCACGACGTATCGCCCGCTTGATCGCCGGCACCCGCTGGCTGGCGCCGGGGCGTCGGGTGGCGATCTTCATGTCGATGCCCGAAGAAATCGACACCGCGCCGCTGATCGAACTTGCACGCAGGCGGGGTTGCGAGCTGTTTTTCCCGCGCATCGACAGCACCCGCCGACGACGGATGAGTTTCACGCCGCCGGGTCCTGGTCTGGTGCACAACCGCCTGGGCATCGTCGAATTCGCCGGCGCGACGCGCAAAGCCGCCGCAGCGATGCAAATCATCTTCGTACCCTTGGTCGGCTTTGACGCCGACGGCAATCGACTCGGCATGGGCGCCGGTTTCTATGATCGCGCGCTCGCCTTTCGGCGACGGCGCCAACACTGGCGCGGGCCGCTGCTGATTGGCGTGGCGCATTCCTGTCAGCAAACCCGCAGCATCGAAACACTGCCCACCGATGTTCCTCTCGATGCCATCGTCACCGAACGCGGCATCGGTTTTTTCCGGGGAGAAATCGCATGAATCATTGGTTGATGAAAACGGAACCTTCAACTTTCAGCATCGATGATCTGGCCAAGGCACCAATGCGCACCACCTGCTGGGACGGCGTGCGCAACTTTCAGGTGCGCAACATGCTGCGTGACCAGTTCGCGGTCGGCGACCTCGCTTTCATGTATCACTCGAGTTGCGACGTGCCGGGCATCGTCGGCGTGATGAAAGTCGTACGCGCGGGTTATCCGGACTCGACCGCGCTCGATCCTCAACACGCGCATCATGATCCTGCACACACGGCTGCTGCGCCGCGTTGGTACATGGTCGATGTACGTCTGGAACAGCGTTTTTCCAGTGTTATTTCGCTCGATGAATTGCGCACGCATGCGTCCGGAAAACTTCGCGAATTGTTGATCTTGAAGCGCGGCAATCGTCTTTCGATCACGCCAGTGAGCGCTGCCGAGTGGCGCTTCATCATGTCGCTTGCGAGTTGATGCACTCAGCCGGATGCACAACTCGAGTCATTGCGAAAGACCCTGTTGCTTGTTTTTTGCAAACGCGTGTATATAATCACCCTCGGACTAACCCGTAACTGGAGACATACCATGGCTAAGGCCAAGAAGAAGGCGAAGAAGAAAGCCGCTAAGAAGAAGTAAGATTCCTCATGAATCTTCGGCGGGTGAGATGCAAATCAAACCCGCCGTCTTCTGAAACGCAAGAAGATGCCCGCGCAAGCGGGCATCTTCGTTTCAGGCTCCAAAAAAACCTGTTTTTCCCGGAGAAAACGCGATGAGTGAGGGAATCAACGGCAAGCTTGCAGCAGCGCGCGCCGCACTGCGTTACCTCGAAGACGACATGGTGATCGGTGTCGGCTCAGGTTCCACCGTCAATCATTTCATCGACGAGCTCGCCGCGCGGCGCGATCGTCTGCGCGGTGCAGTGTCGAGTTCCGAGGCATCGAGCGCACGGCTGCGCGCCGCCGGTATCGAAGTGCTCGACCTCAATCGCACCGGTGACCTGCAGCTTTATGTCGATGGTGCCGATGAGACCGATGCCCATCGCCGACTCATCAAAGGCGGCGGCGCCGCGTTGACTCGCGAAAAAATCGTCGCTGCCGCATCGCGTCGCTTCGTCTGCATCGTCGATGAATCGAAGGTGGTCGATGTGCTCGGCCGTTTCCCGCTACCCGTCGAGGTCATTCCGATGGCGCGCTCTTATGTAGCGCGTCAGCTCATCAAACTCGGCGGACAACCCGTCTGGCGCGAGAACGTACTCACCGACAACGGCAATCAGATTCTGGATGTGCACGGACTGCGCATCCTCGATCCGCCCGCGCTGGAAAACTCGATCAACAATATCGCGGGTGTGGTCACGGTCGGGCTTTTCGCCCACCGACCCGCCGACGTGGTGATCGTCGGCGGGGCCTCGGGCACGGTGCGCCAGTTCGGCGGCTAGCGAGTGCCATCCCGATCCCCATTCCGGTCGCCATTCGTCGACATCAAAGAAAAAGGCCCGCATTGCTGCGGGCCTTCGTTTTGGCTGGGGGACTAGGATTCGAACCTAGGTAAACGGAGTCAGAGTCCGTTGTCCTACCGCTAGACGATCCCCCAAAACCGGTGGCCGCGACGGCAGTCCGCCAAGAATGATATCAGCGCTTGGAGTACTGCGGACCACGGCGCGCCTTGCGGCGGCCGACTTTCTTGCGCTCGACTTCGCGGGCGTCGCGGGTCACGAAACCGGCGACCCGCAGCGGCTGCCGCAGGGTCTCATCGTATTCGATCAACGCGCGGGTGATGCCGTGGCGGATGGCGCCGGCCTGACCGGTGATACCACCACCCTCGACCGTCACGTCCACATCGAAGCGGCCGATGGTCTGCGTCAGTTCGAGCGGCTGCCGAACGATCATGCGACCCGTCTCGCGACCGAAGAAATTCTCGATGGTCCGCGAGTTGATGGTGATCTTGCCGTTGCCCGGCTTGAGGTAAACGCGCGCAGTGGAGGTCTTGCGCCGGCCGGTGCCGTAGTTCGTGGAAGGCATCTGAAGTTTCCGTTAGATGGTGAGGGGCTTCGGCTGTTGCGCCGAGTGCGGATGCTTGTCGCCCGCAAACACATGCAGCTTGCGATACATGCGACGACCGAGGACGGTCTTGGGCAGCATGCCCTTGACGGCGATCTGGATCACGCGCTCGGGATGTTCTTTGAGCAGCTTGCCGAGGGCGATCGACTTGATGCCACCGATGGCGCCGGTGTGGTGGTAGTAGATCTTGTCGGTCATCTTGGCGCCGGTCACGCGCACCTGCTCGGCATTGACGACCACGATGTGATCGCCCATGTCGACATGCGGGCTGTAGTCGGCCTTGTGCTTGCCTTTGAGGCGCAGCGCAATTTCCGACGCCAGACGGCCCAGGGTTTTGCCCTTGGCGTCAACGAGATACCAGTCGCCGCGAACCGTCGCGGGCTTCGCAAAAACAGTGCTCATCTAGAAGTCTCCGTCCGCGGCCCGCCACCCGAACCGAAGGGGGGGTGCCACGAGTCCCGAAAAGGGCGCGAGAGTGTACTGAAGGTGCCCCGCCTTTGCAAAACCTGCTTGCTGCCGATACCCCGGCTGCCCCCCGACGGCGGTGCCCGCTGCCGGGGTGAAAAAACCGCAGCAGAGCCTCAAGTTGTACCGCCAGCGGCCGTAATAATATGTGCCATGAGTACCGATAGCCCCATCGACAACCTGCTCGTCAGCGTGGACCGCGCCCTCCGGGCCGTGTTTGCGACCCCGACGGCGGCGCGGCCCGTCCCCAGGCCCGCCGGCGTCCCGGGCGCGAACGAGGTCACGCTTTCGGCAGCGGAACGGCGCGAGTCGGCCAGCCTCATGCGCGTCAACCACGCCGGCGAAGTCGCCGCCCAGGCCCTGTATCACGGCCAGGCGGTCTTCGCACGGCGACCAGAGGTTCGCGACATGCTGTTGCGGGCCGCTCGCGAAGAAGCTGACCACTTGGCCTGGTGTGACCAGCGCCTGCGGGAACTCGGTTCGCGACCGAGTGTGCTCGGCCCGCTCTGGTATGCAGGGTCGTTCGCCATCGGCGCGGCTGCGGCCGCGGCCGGCGATGCGATCAGTCTCGGCTTCGTCAGCGAAACCGAGCGTCAAGTGGAGGGGCATATCGACTCGCACCTCGAGAAGCTGCCGGCGGGCGATACCCGCAGTCGTGCCGTACTCGAGCAGATGCGTGCCGACGAGATGGCGCATGGTGCGGCCGCTCGTGCGGCTGGCGGTGCCGAGCTTCCCCCTCCCGTGCAATCTGCGATGCGCGCAACCGCGCGCGTCATGACCACCACGAGCTACTGGCTCTGATTGACGCGAGGCGCACGCCCCCATGAACAACCTCAGCCCGAAGCCTCGCACTGCGGTATCGCCGATGCAGCGCTTTCTCGAGCAATGCCCGCGACGCGTGGTGCCGTCGCGTACGCTGCTCATTCGTTCGGGTGAGGCGCCGGATGCGCTCTTCTACGTGATCGCCGGCTCAGTCGAAGTGCTGATCGAAGACGAGCACGGCAAAGAACTGGTTCTTGCCTACCTTGGCAAGGGTGAATTCTTTGGTGAGATGGGCCTGCTCGATTCCACCCCGGGTCGTGGCGCCTACGTGCGCGCTCGTGGCCGCAGCGAAATCGCCGAGATGGCCTATTCGCGCTTCCGCCAAGTCGCGGCATCCGATCCGGTGCTTGCGCTCGAACTCGCAGCGCAGCTCGCCGCACGGCTCGAGCGGGCCACGCGCAAACTGCGCGATCTCGCCTTCATCGATATCAGCGGTCGCATCCTGCAGGCACTCGGCGAACTTTGCGAACAGCCCGACGCACTCACGCATCCGGAAGGCATGCAAATTCGCGTGTCGCGTCAGGAACTCGCCCGCCTCGTCGGCTGCTCGCGCGAGATGGCGGGCCGCGTGCTGCGCACGCTCGAAGAGCAAGGCACGCTGCGCGCGCGGCAAGACCATCGTGATGCTCGGTCTGCGACCGGCGCGTTTGCTCGGAGCGACCGCCGTCGCTCAGCCTGCAGCCGCGGCGATGGCGCCGCGCATGGCGCGTACCGTCGCCGCATAGTCGGCACTACCAAAGATTGCCGACCCGGCGACAAAAGTATCGGCGCCCGCTGCGGCCGCGGCGCCGATGTTGTCGACCTTGATCCCGCCGTCGATCTCGAGCCGTATGTCGCGCCCAGATGCTGCGATGCGTTCGCGTACCGCGCGCAATTTGTCGAGCGCGCTCGGAATGAATTGCTGTCCGCCAAAACCCGGATTCACCGACATCAACAGCACCATGTCGAGCTGATCGAGGGTGTGATCGAGCCAGCCGAGCGGCGTTGCCGGATTGAGTACGAGTCCTGGCCGACAGCCGTGCTCGCGAATCAAGGCGATGGTGCGATCAACATGCTCGCTGGCCTCGGGATGGAAAGTGATCCAGGTCGCGCCCGCCTTGGCAAAGTCGATCACCAGTCGATCGACCGGCCGCACCATCAAGTGCACGTCGATCGGTGCGGTCACGCCGTATTTGCGCAGCGCTGCGCAAACGAGCGGACCCACGGTGAGGTTGGGGACGTAATGGTTGTCCATCACATCGAAGTGAATGAGATCGGCGCCTGCAGCGAGTACGGCATCGACCTCGGCGCCGAGGCGCGCGAAGTCGGCGGCCAGGATCGACGGCGCAATCCACGCCGGACGAGACTGATTCAAGGAGCTTCTCCCTGTGATTCGCGAATGATGTTGAACGCTTCGATGACCAGCTGCGTCTGCATCTGGGCAAAGTTGAGCATGGACTCGGGCAAACCGTTGGCCTTCAGCTTGTCGGGGTGATGCCGCGACAACTGCCGACGATACGCTTTGGTGATTTCCGGCAGCGGCGCACCCGGCAACACGCCGAGCACTTGATACGCCTCTTGCAGCGTCATGCGTGCGCCGCTCGTCGACGGGCCGCGGGCGCCGCCGCTGGAACTCTGGCGTTGCGAAGCGCCTGCGGAATCGCGCTTCGAGCCTTGACGTTGCGCGCTCTCGCGCGTCGTGCTGCCATCGGCCGCACGATTCCAGTCCGCAGCCTCACCGCGATTACCGCGCGCACGATAACGAATGCGCAGCAAAGTCTCGAGCTGCGCAAACTCGAGGCCGCCCACGCCGAGCATCGCGGCAACGCGATTGAGCAGCGGCCGCGACGGACCCTGCAAATCCGAGCCGCCGATGGCCGCGCGTACTTGGATTTCGAGGAAGGTACGCAGCAGATCGGGTCGCCCGGCGCAGGTGCGGCGCAGCGACATCACGGCACGCTCGGTGTTGTACTCGGTCTGCTTGCCCACATTGAAGCTGGCGATGGCGCGCGCCACTTGTGCGTCATCCAGTGCGAAGTCCTTCATCACCGCGCGGGCGGCACGAATGTCACTTTCCGAGACTCGCCCATCGCTCTTGGCGACGTAACCCATCACTTCAAAGGTCGTTTGGAAAAACTGCTCGGCAACCGCCTCGGGATTTTCCACCGACGGCCCCTCATCGGTATCACTCTCACTGCCTGCATCGCTGCCCTGCGCGGCGAAGGGATCGGTATCTTCGACATGGTAGATCTTGCCTGGACGCTCGGGCGCGGCCCGCGCGGGGCGCGCGGGCTTGCGCGGCGGAGGCGGTTTGGAGTTGCGCGTCGAACCGAGGCGATCGTCGACGAGATGACCGCCGATCACGCCCAGCGCGGCGCCGACTGGGCCTCCCAGCAGGAAGCCCAAGGCTCCACCCACGAGTTTCCCGCCCCACTCCATACTGCAATACTAGCAACCCCCGGCGGCCCGCCGGAAACAGCGAGACTCCGAAGTGGACGAGATCCAGACGGTGCACACCACGGCGCTGCGGCACCTGCGTCGCCTGCATACGGGCAAGGTGCGCGATATCTATGAAGTCGACGCCGAGCACATGCTTATCGTCACCACCGACCGGCTGTCTGCGTTTGACGTGGTCCTGCCCGATCCCATCCCGCACAAAGGCCGCGTGCTCACCGAAATTTCCGATTTCTGGTTTCGACACACCACGGCCATCGTGCCCAACCAGTTGTCCGGCATGAGCCTCGCACAGCTCAATCTCGATGCCGATGAGCGCGCCTTGCTCGCGGGGCGTGCAATCATCGTGCGTCGCCTCAAGGCGCTGCCGGTCGAGGCCGTGGTCCGCGGATACCTGATCGGCTCTGGCTGGAAGGACTACCAGCGCAGCGGCGCGGTCTGCGGCATTCCGCTGCCTGCGGGTCTGCAACTCGCCGAACGTCTGCCGCAGCCCATCTTCACGCCGGCGAGCAAGGCGCCGGTGGGTCAGCACGATGAGAACATCAGCTTCGCCGCAGTCGAATCTTTGATCGGCGCGCGACTGGCTGCACAGGTCCGCGACACCTCGCTCGCGCTCTACGATTTTGCGGCGGCGCATGCGCGCCAGCGCGGCATCATCATCGCCGACACCAAGTTCGAATTCGGCGTTGATGCCGCAGGCCAGTTGGTGCTGATCGACGAAGTGCTGACGCCGGACTCGTCGCGCTTCTGGCCCGCCGACACCTATCGCGTCGGCATCAGCCCACCCTCATTCGACAAGCAGTTCGTACGCGATTATCTCGAGACGCTGGACTGGAACAAAAAAGCGCCCGGGCCACGCCTGCCCGAAGAAATCATTCGGCGAACCAGCGAAAAGTATCGTGAGGCGCTCACTCGCCTGACCGGCGGCTAGGGCCTCACTCGCCCGCGATCGTGAACCCGTCGACCAGCAGCGAGCCCATGCGGATGCCGCCGCGCATGTCGATGTCGCCACCGATCGCGACCACGTTGGGATAAAGCTCTTTGAGATTGCCGGCGATGGTGATCTCGTGCACTGGATAAGCGAGTTCGCCACCCTCCACCCAGAAGCCGGTGGCGCCGCGCGAATAATCGCCGGTCACCCCATTCACGCCCTGCCCCATGAGTTCGGTAACCAGCAGGCCTTTGCCCATCTGCCGCAGCAGCGCCGCCTGATCGGGCGCACCAGCCGAAGGATCGATCAAAAGATTATGCAGGCCACCGGCATTGCCGGTACTGCGCAAACCGAGTTTGCGCGCGCTGTAGCTGCCGAGCAGATAACCGTCGACCACGCCATCACGCACCAACTCGCGATCCTGCGTACGCACGCCCTCGCCATCCCAATTCGCACTGGCAAAAGCTTTGGGTAGCCGCGGCCGCTCACGCATCTGCACCCAACTCGGGAACACCTGTTGACCCGCCGCGCCGAGCAAGAAGCTCGCTTTGCGGTACTGCGCACCGCCGCGAATCGCACCAATGAAATGACCAATGAAACCGCGCGCCACTTCGGGAGCGAACAGCACCGCGGCCTTGCCGGTCGGCAATCGACGCGCGCCCAAGCGGGCGATCGCCCGTGCTGCGGCGTGCCGGCCGATACTCGCTGCATCTTCGAGATCTTTGGGGTCGCGCGCCGAGGAATACCAATAGTCGCGCTGCATGTCTTCGCCCGCCTGCGCGAGCAGCACGCAGCTCAAAGAATGGCTCGATGCGCAATCGCCCGCCAGAAAGCCGTGACTGTTGCCGTAGACGCGGACGCCGCGCTGACTGCCCACACTCGCGCCTTCGGAGTTGCCGAGTCGCGGGTCGACGGCGAGCCCCGCCGCCTCGCACTCGCGCGCCAAAACCACTGCCGCATCGGGCGTGATCTCCCATGGGAAATCGAGTTGCAGATCGGGGAAGTCACGCGCAAGCAGTTCAGGATCGGCGAGACCCGCGCAGTCATCGAGTGCGGTGTAGCGCGCAATGGCACAGGCCTTGGCGACCGTCTCACGCACCGACTCGTCGCCGAGATCTGCCGTGCTCGCCGAACCTTTGCGCGTGCCAAAATAGACGGTAATGCCGAGGCTACGATCACGCTGATATTCGACGGTCTCGACCTCGCCGAGACGGACCGTGACGCTCAAGCCCTTCGACAGGCTGGCGTCGGCCTCGGCCTGCGAGGCGCCGGATTTTTTGGCCGTCTCGAGGGCCTGCATCACCACTCTTTCGAGTTCGGGGATGCGCGAGGGATCAACTTGCTGC
>Ga0194129_10001184_pt1 | contig 44312 bp, 32 predicted proteins | sample TA2KigCa35mmetaG_FD_150862 | JGI IMG/M metagenome (GOLD analysis project Ga0194129, IMG submission 150862) | Freshwater microbial communities from Lake Tanganyika, Tanzania - TA2015038 Kigoma Deep Cast 35m | ecosystem: Environmental > Aquatic > Freshwater > Lake | place: Tanzania: Lake...
GGCGAGCCGATCACCCTGACCCGCTGCGACGACGAGATCGCCGAGGCCGAGGCCGTGGTGCACCGCATGCGCATGCTCGATGCCGCCCACGACGAGCTGCGCTGGGGCGATATGGCGGTGCTGTACCGCACCAATGCCCAGTCGCGGGCCATGGAGGAGGCCTTGGTGCGCTGGGGCATCCCCTATGTGGTGGTGGGGGGCCTGCGCTTCTACGACCGGCGAGAAATCAAGGACGTGCTCGCCTACCTGCGGCTGCTGGTCAATCCGGCCGACACCGTCAGCCTGCTGCGGGTGCTGAACGTGCCGCGCCGCGGCATCGGCAAGACCACGATCGAGCGCCTCACCGACGCCGCCAGCCAGCTGGGGGTGCCCCTGTGGGAGGTGGTGCGCGACGCCGAGGCGGTGCGCTCCCTGGGTGGCCGCTCGGCCAAGGGGCTGCTGCAGTTCTGCGAGCTGATCAATGGCCTGCAGGAGCGGGTGGGTGACACGGCGCCCTCGGAGCTGGTGCAGCGGGTCATGGAGCAGAGCGGTTATGTGGCCGAACTGATCGCCGACGGCTCTGACGAGGCCGAGGAGCGTCGCCGCAACCTGCAGGAGCTGGTCAATGCCGCCCTGCAGTACCAGGAGGAAAACGAAGAGGGCGATCTCGAGGGCTTTCTGGCCAGCGCCGCCCTGGCCACCGACGCCGACAACAAAGACACGGCTGCTGATCGGGTCACCCTGATGACCCTGCACGCCAGCAAGGGCCTGGAGTTTCCGGTGGTGTTCCTGGTGGGCCTGGAGCAGGGCCTTTTTCCCAGCTACCGCTCGCTCGACGACCCCTCGTCGCTGGAGGAGGAGCGGCGCCTCTGCTACGTGGGCGTCACCCGCGCCAAGGAGCGGCTGTTTCTCTCGCATGCCAGCGAGCGGCGCCTGTGGGGCGGCATGCGCGAGCCGGCCGTGCCGTCGGTGTTCCTCTCGGAACTGCCGCCCGAGCTGATCCAGGGCGATGTGCCCCGCAGTGGCGGTGCGGCGATCCGGCGTGAGCAGCGGCTTGAGCGGCTCACCCGCGTCGATCGCGACGACGCGCGCCAGGTGGCGGCCGGCGGCGCGGCCGGGATGCCCGCCAATGCCGTGCGGCGGCGCACAACCGCCGCGGCGCCAGCGCGCGACTGGGCCGTGGGCGATCGCCTGCGCCATGCCGCCTTTGGCGAGGGTCAGGTGACCCACCTGTTTGGCAGCGGCCAGAAGGTGTCGATCGCCGTGAAGTTTGAGGGCATGGGACCGAAGATCCTCGACCCGCGCCTGGCGCCGATCGAGCCGCTGGAGTGATGGGTTCGTCAGAGCGACAAAGCGCAATGGCAACACGCCCAAGGCCGAATGGCCTGGCCGCCATCCAGGCTTTCCGTGGCAGCGGCATCGGTGGCAGCGTTCAACGCTTGCTGGCTGATCGCCAAGTTGAACGTCACGTTCAACCCCAAGCGGCGCAGCCGGATTGATTGATGCTCTCTGATAGCGAGCTACCCGGCATTCCAACCGCCCTGAGGCCGTTGCTACTTGAAGCTGCCGGCGGCGCGCGGCTGGCTTTGGTGGGCGGCGCGGTGCGTGATCTGCTGCTGCATCGGGTGCACAACGATCCCTGGCGCGGGTTGCCCGATCTCGATCTGGTGGTCGAGGGCTCCGCGGCCGACCTGGTGCAGAGATTGCAAGCGTTGCTGGAGCCGTCCTGCAGGTCGGAGGCCGCCTCACCGTGGCAGGGCACACAACTGGTGGCCGCCCAGGAGCATGGGGCCTACGGCACGGTCGAGCTCGAGCTTGAGGTCGCCGGTCAGGCGGTGTTGCTCGATCTGGCCTCGGCCAGGCGCGAGACCTATCCCCAGCTGGGGGAGAACCCCGTGGTCAGCTTTGGATCGCTCGAGAGCGATCTGGCCCGGCGGGATTTCACGATCAACGCCATGGCGCTGGTGCTTGATTCAGGGCCTGGGCCTGGTTGTGGCTCAGAGCTGCCGCGAGCTGTTGCGCTGCTTGACCCCCATGGTGGCCAGCAGGATCTGCAGCAACGCCAGCTGCGTTTTCTGCATGCCGGCAGCGTCGCCGACGATCCCACGCGGTTGGTGCGAGGGGCCCGTTATGCGGCGCGGCTGGGGTTTGCGCTGGCCCCTGAGGCGCTTGAACAAGCGCGCAGCACGCTTGCAGCCTGGCCCTGGCCCTGGCGGCCGGGCGATGCCCCCGGCCAGGCACCATCAGCACTGGGCACGCGCCTGCGCATGGAGCTGGAGCTGCTGCTGGCGCGCGAACCCTGGCCCCAGGCCCTGGGCGCCTTGCAGCATTGGGGCGCTCTGGCGTTGCTCGATGCGCAGCTGCAGGCCGATCGGGGCTGGCGGCGCCGTTTGCGTTGGGCCGAGCGTCTGGGGCTGCCGTTGCTGGTTGCGCTGGTGGCCGCTGCGGCCGACCCCCTGGCCCTGGCCGAACGCCTGCAGCTGCCCCACCGCCAGCACAAGCTGCTGACGCAGTGGCTCGAGCTGCGCCGGCGCTGGCAGCAGCTTGATTGCAGATCAGTAGTTGAGCCTGCTGCCAACGCTGAGAGACCTTCAGCATGGGGCGCGCCTGAATGGTGCCAGTGGCTGGAGGCGCCAGGTCTCTCGTCCGATGCTGTGGCCTTGGAGCTTGTGTTCGGAGCGGGTGGCTCTTCGTCCTTTGCTGTGGTCGCTTCTGCACCCCGTAGGCCGTTGCTGCGCTGGTGGGCGCGCTGGCGTCACATCAAGGCGCCCAGGGGTGCCGCTGAGCTGATGGTTGCCGAAGGCTTACGCCCCGGTCCGGCCGTGGGCGAGCGCCTGAGGCAGTTGCGGGCCGAACGGTTGGCGAGCGAGCGCCTGTGAGCTCAGTCCACCACCCTGCCGATCACGGCAGCATGGAGGAAACCCACTTGCATGAGCACAGGGATTGCCGCCGCAGCCTGAGCCGCCGGTAGGGCCGCCAGCAGGGGGCCACAGGTTTGCGGGTCAATCAGCAGCTGCCGCAGGGTGCTGGTGGCCGTTTTCGGGGTGTCGGTCGCGTCGTCCAAGCCAACCGGCCCATCCAGCAGCGCCAGGGCGCTGGCATTGGATGGGGCGAGCGTGCTGGCATGCCCTGCGGCCAGCAGCGCCAGGACGCCGGGCAGGGCGAGCTGGCCCAAAGCCTGGCCATCGAGTTCAACGCGCAGGCCCTTGGCGCTGGCCTGCAACATCTCGCCCAGGTGGCCGAGCAGGCCAAAGCCGGTGATGTCGGTGCAGGCGCGGCAGCCGTGGGCGGCCAGCAGCTCCACCAGGGGCGCCTGGGATTGCTGCATGAGTGCTATCGCTGCATCGAGCCAGCGGGGCTTGGCGGCTCGGGCCATGGCCGCGGCAAACAGCACGCCGGTGCCGATCGGGCGCACCAGGATCAGGGCGTCACCGCTGTGCAATGGTCCCTTTGGCCACAGGCGCCCGGCCGGGACACTGCCGTTGACCGTGAGCATCAGGCTCAGCCCCGCAGTGGGCATGCCGGGGCCGGCCGGCATCGCATCGCGCGCCTCCAGGGTGTGGCCCCCCAGCAGCTGGGCGCCTAGGGGATCGAGCACCGAGCGCACCCCCGCCAGGCTCTGGTGCAGTAGGTCGGCCTGCAGCTCGGTCCCCAGCTGGGGCAGGGTCACCACGGCCTGGGCGCTGAGCACGGTCGAGCCGCAAGCCCACAGGTCGCTGCAGGCGTGCAGGGTGGTGAGGCGCCCATTCAGCCAGGGATCGCTCACCAGGGCTGGAAAGCCATCGACGCTCTGCAGCAGCAGGTCGCCTGTGGCGCTACGGGCCACCAGGGCCGCGTCGTCGTTGGCCAAAGGTTCAGGGGTCGCCCGCGGCTGCGCTGGCTGCCTGGCGCTCTCTGATGGTGCTGCCTGGTTGCTTTTGGCTTCAACAGACAGTCTGTTGAGGGCTGCCTGCAAGGGTGCGGCGCCCACCTTGGCGGCGCAGCCGCGGCAGGCCATGGCTTCTTCATGCATGGCGCCCAGCTCGGCAAAGCGCGCCATGAACTGCCGGTCGATCCGGTCTTTCCAGTGCCACAGCCCGCGGCTGGGGCCCACAGCCAGCGGCCCCCACAGGGCGATGGCCCGGGGCTGGCCAGCCACGCCGCCATCGCCCAGCAGCTGCAGGGCCCGGCGTTGGGGCCGCCAACGGCGCAGGGGCCGGCCCGTGAGTGCCCGCTCTAGATTGGTCGCCAAAACGGGCGCCGCCCGCACGGCCCACACACCCGACGGGGGGCGGGGATCGTTGGCGATCACGCCGCAGTCGCCGCTGGCAAACAGGCGTGGCTTACCCTCAACCTGCAGACTGGCATCGGTGCGCACCCGCCCCCCTGAGCCAGTGGGCAGGCCGCTGGCGGCCAGCCAGTCCGGTGCGCGGCTGCCGGTGCAGACGATGGTGGCGGCGCTGTGTTGCGATGAGGGTCCGTTCAGCGCAATGCCCGCTTGGCGCAGCACCGCTTCAAGCCGGCGGTTGGCGGCGGCAGAGCCCAGGTCCAGGCCGCTTGGCTTGGTTTGCAGTACCAGCTTGTGCCTGCGGGCCTGGAGGGCCAGGGCCACTTCAACCGCCGCGGCGCCGCTGCCCAGCACCTGCAGCGCTTGCTGGCGGGGCAGGTCGTCGCAGTGGGCCAGAAAGGGCTCCAGCGGTTTGATGGGCCAGCGCTCATCGGGCGGCGCTCCCGCAGTGGCGGTTTCGGCTCCCACATCGAGGCTCAGCCAGTCGAAGCGCAGCGGCGGCCTGCCCTCCAGCAGCAGCTGCCGGCCGGCTCGATCGACCCCGGTGATCTCGGCTGCCACAAAGCTCACCCCCGCCCGCTCAGCGAGCTGCCGCAGGTCGATGTCGCAGGCGTCGCGCCCATAAAGGCCGGCCACCAGGCCCGGCACCATGCCCGAATACAGGGTGCAGCTGCCTCGGCTCACCAGGGTGATCCAGGCGTTTGGCCGGCGCCGGGGCTGCATCCCCCACATGTGCAGCACCAGGGCATGGCTGTGGCCGCCCCCCGCCAGGATCAGGTGCTCAGCAGCGTGCCCGCGGCCTGCGCCCAGGTGATCAACGCCCATAGCCGCGGGGATTGGCGCCCTGCCAGGCCCAGCCGTCGCGGCAGATGTCGGCCAGGTTGCGTTGGGTGCGCCAGCCCAGCAGTTCGGCGGCCCGGCTGGGATCGGCCACCGTGGAGGCTGCATCCCCGGGGCGCCGCGCCACGATCGTGTAGGGCACGGGATGGCCGCTGGCGGCTTCAAAGGCGGTTGTCAGCTCCAGCACCGAATGCCCCTGGCCGCTGCCCAGATTGAGGGTGAGCAGTTCGGGCCCGTGGCTCAGCAGTCGGTTGAGAGCGGCCCGGTGGCCCTCGGCCAGGTCCATCACGTGGATGTAATCGCGCACGCCGGTGCCGTCGGGGGTGGGCCAGTCGCCACCAAACACCTGCAATAGCGGCCGGCGACCCACGGCCACCTGGCTGATGTAGGGGAAGAGATTGTTGGGGGTGCCGCCCGGGTCTTCGCCGATGCGGCCGCTGGGATGGGCCCCCACCGGGTTGAAGTAGCGCAGCCGGGCGATGCGCCAGCCCGGTTCGCTGGTGTTCACATCGGCCAGCATCTGCTCCACGGCGGCCTTGGTGTGGCCATAGGGGTTGATCGGCTGCACCGGTGCGGCCTCGTTGATCGGCACCGACTCGGGGAAGCCATACAGGGTGGCGCTGCTGCTGAACACCACGGTGCGGCAGCCGTGGCGCTGCATGGCGGCGATCAGGCAGCGGCTGCCGTTCACGTTCACATCCCAGTAGTGCAAGGGCTGCTGCACCGATTCGCCAACGGCCTTGAGGCCGGCGAAATGGATCACCCCGGCGATCGGTTCGCCGCTGGGGCCGGCGCTGCTCAGGGCCCGATTCAGGTCGGCGGGCGTGCGGATGTCGCCTGCGATCACCTGCAGCCGGCTCGTGTGATCGCCCAGGGCGGCGAGCTCAGCCACCCGCCGCAGGCTTTCGGGGCTGCTGTTGGCGAAGTTGTCGAGCACCACTAGGCTGTGGCCCGCTTCGAGCAGCACCAGGGCTGTGTGACTGCCGATGAAGCCGGCGCCTCCAGTGATCAGCAGATGGGCCAAGGCAGATGCGGGGTCGGACGGTGGAGCCTGCTCAGAACTCTGCCAGCGCTTCGTGGCAGGGGCATCGCTGGTGTCCTGCAGAATCGTTGGATTGCCTTGCCTTCGCCGATCCCATGGACAGCAGCTGCTCCGGTCGCGTGGCCCTGATCACGGGCATCACCGGTCAGGACGGCAGCTACCTGGCCGAACTGCTGCTTGAGAAGGGTTATGTGGTGCACGGCATCAAGCGCCGCGCCAGCAGCTTCAACACCGATCGCATCGACCATCTGTATCAAGACCCGCACGAGAGTGACCCCCGCTTGGTGCTGCATTACGGCGATCTCACCGACAGCACCAACCTGATCCGCATCGTGCAGCAGGTGCAGCCCGATGAGATCTACAATCTAGGCGCCCAGAGCCACGTGCAGGTGAGCTTTGAGAGCCCGGAGTACACCGCCAACAGCGACGCTTTAGGCACTTTGCGCATCCTCGAGGCCGTGAGGATTCTGGGGCTGAGCGCCAAAACCCGGATCTACCAAGCCAGCACCAGTGAGTTGTACGGCCTGGTACAGGAAATCCCGCAAAAAGAGAGCACGCCGTTTTATCCGCGCAGCCCCTATGGGGTGGCCAAGCTCTACGCCTACTGGATCACGGTCAACTACCGCGAGAGTTACGGGATGTATGCCTGCAACGGCATCCTGTTCAACCACGAATCACCGCGCCGTGGTGAGACCTTCGTGACCCGCAAGATCACCCGCGGCCTGGCGCGCATTGATGCGGGGTTGGATCAGTGCCTGTTCATGGGCAACCTTGATTCGCTGCGCGATTGGGGCCATGCCCGCGATTACGTGGAGATGCAGTGGCGCATGCTGCAGCAGCAGGGCATCCCCGAAGATTTCGTGATTGCCACCGGTCGGCAGGAGTCGGTGCGGCGCTTCATCGAGCTCACCGCTTGCGAGCTGGGCTGGGGTCCCCTGGTCTGGGAGGGCGAGGGCATTGCCGAAATGGGCCGTCGCGGCGACACCGGAGCCGTGGTGGTGCGCATCGACCCGCGCTACTTCCGGCCGGCCGAGGTGGAGACCCTGCTGGGCGATCCGACCCGGGCCAAGGAGAAGCTGGGTTGGACCCCCACCACCAGCCTCGAAGAGCTGGTGGATGAGATGGTGGCCGCCGACAAAGAAGAAGCGGTCAAGGAAGCGCTGCTGCGTCGCCAAGGGTTCAACGTGGTGGGATCGATGGAGAACCCGCCCACCAATCCGCTTGCGGTCAAAAATGCGCATTAAAATGCGCATCTATCAACCGAGCGGTCATGCGCACCACGCTGGAGTTGCCCGATCCGCTTTTTGCGCGGTTGAAGGCCCGTGCCGCCAGCGAGCGCCTCACCCTCAAACAGCTATTGCGCAGCTATGTGGAGCAGGGGCTCGACGCCCCGCGTCTGGGCGCAGCGCCAGCGCGTTCAGCAGCAGCCTTGCCCAAGTTGCAAGGACCTCTTGCCATCGAGGCAGACCAATTCAGCAATGCCGGCCTGTTCGAGTTGATCGAGTCGTGATCGCGCTGGTCGATCTTCCTGATCTCAATGTGTGGCTGGCTTTGGCGTCGCCTGCCCATGCGCACCATCACCAGGCTGCTCGCTATTGGGAGCAGCAGGCTGCCCAGCAGGTGGTGTTCTGTGACGTCACTGCGATTGGCCTGGTGCGGCTGATGAGTCAGGCCAAGGTGATGGGTTCAGCCGTCAAAAGCCCGGCTGAGGCATCACAGTTGTTGCAAGCCCTCTGCACCCAGCCTGGGGTCGCCATGGCGCGGCCCCAGAGCGAAGGCTGGGATGTCTTTCATGGCTTCCTGCGCCAGGGGGGTCTACCGCCGCGGCTGTGCACCGATGCCTATCTGGCGGCATTGGCGGTGGCCAACGGCCGGCGGTTGGTGAGTTTTGACAACGATTTCGGCCGTTTTGCAGGTCTCCATTGGTTGCAGTTGCCATGACCCAGCTCATTTCTCCAGCCGATCGCATCTTCGTGGCCGGCCACCGGGGCATGGCCGGCAGCGCTATCTGCCGAGCCCTGCAGCGCGCCGGTTATGGCCAGCTCCTGACGGCCGGCCGCGATCAGCTCGATCTGCTGGATCAGGGCGCCGTGGAACGGTGGTTTGCGGCTCAGCGTCCGGCTGTGGTGGTGCTGGCGGCCGCCAAGGTCGGCGGCATCCATTCCAACGCCACCTATCCAGCCGATTTCTTGCTGGAGAACCTAAATATCCAGACCAACGTGATCGAGGCGGCCTGGCGCAGCGGTGTGCGGCGGCTGCTGTTTCTGGGCAGCAGCTGCATTTATCCCAAATTTGCCGAGCAGCCGATCCGCGAGGAGGCGCTGCTCACCGGGCCGCTCGAGCCCACCAATGCGTGGTACGCTATCGCCAAGATCGCCGGGCTCAAGCTGTGCGAGGCGCTGCGGCGTCAGCACGGCTTCGATGCGATCAGCCTGATGCCCACCAACCTGTACGGGCCGGGCGACAACTACCACCCCACCGGCAGCCACGTGCTGCCGGCGCTGATCCGCCGCTTTGTTGAGGCCAAGCAGGCTGGTGCATCTTCGGGCACGTGTTGGGGAACGGGTACGCCGATGCGCGAATTTCTCCACGTCGCTGACCTCGGAGAGGCTGCCGTCTTTGCTCTTGAGCATTGGGATCCGGATGCTGCAGATGCACCCCGGGGCGTGGGCCTAGGCGGCGAAGACCTGGGCCCCCTCAACCACCTGAATGTGGGCACCGGCGTCGATGTGACCATTCGCGAGGCGGCCGAAACCGTGGCAGCGGTCGTGGGCTTTGACGGGGCCATCAGCTGGGATGCCAGCAAGCCCGACGGCACGCCCCGCAAGCTGCTTGATGTGAGCCGCCTGGCCGCGTTGGGCTGGCGGGCGCGGATCGGCCTGCGCGAGGGCCTGGCCAGCACTTACGGCGACTTTGCGGGCCAGCTGGCGGGCGATCGCGAGGCGGTGCGGCTGTAGGTCGGACCCCAGGGTCCTCGCTAGGCTGCTAGCAGTGAGCAAGCTAGGCATTCCGCCGTGCGCACCCTCTACATCCGCCATGTGCCGGAGGCTGTGGCCCAGAAGTTGGAGAAGCTTGCCGGTCGAGCTGGCGTGCCGCTCAGTACCTTCGCGCTGCAGGAGCTCACGGAAGCCGTGCGGCGCGCCGATAACGCCGAATTGCTGGAGTCTCTTCCCTCCCACACCATCGATCGCGCCGCGCTGCTGGAGGCGCTCCAGACCAGCCGCGACGAACGAGGATGACCGTGGTAGTAGATGCATCAGCGCTGATCGATGCGTTGTTGATCGATGGGCCAGCGCGAGCACGTCTGTCCAGTGCCAGCTTGCATGCGCCCGAGCTCATCGACGCTGAGGTGCTCTCTGTGCTGCGTCGTCTGGTGTTGGCTGGCTCGCTTGCTGAGGCCGATGGGTTGCGCGCACTTGATGCGGCATCGCAACTGGGCCTGCGCCGCCATCCGATCAGGGATCTGTGCAAGCGGGCCTGGCAACTGCGCGCCAATCTTTCGGCCTATGACGCCCTGTATGCCGCGTTGGCGGAGCGCATCGCCGCACCACTGCTCACAGCCGATGCTCGCCTGGCGCGTGCTCCCGGGGTGGGTTGCTCTGTTGTGCTGCTGGAGGGCTGATCGCGCAGAATCAAGCGACCCAGTGATCCGCCATGCCGGCCTCCCTGCCCCGCAACCTGATCACCGGCGGCGCCGGCTTTGTGGGCTCGCACCTGACCGACCGCCTGATGCAGGCAGGCGAGGAGGTGATCGTCCTCGACAACTATTTCACCGGCCGCAAAACGAACATCGCCCAGTGGATCGGCCATCCGCGCTTTGAGCTGATCAGGCACGACGTGACCGAGCCGATCCGCCTGGAGGTCGACCGGATCTGGCACCTGGCCTGCCCCGCCTCGCCGGTGCACTACCAGCACAACCCGATCAAGACGGCCAAAACCAGCTTTCTGGGCACGTACAACATGCTGGGCCTGGCGCGGCGCGTGGGCGCTCGGCTGCTGCTGGCGAGCACCTCTGAGGTCTACGGCGACCCCGAGGTGCATCCGCAGCCCGAGAGCTACCGGGGCTGCGTCAACACCATCGGCATCCGCAGCTGCTACGACGAGGGCAAGCGCATCGCCGAAACGCTGTGCTTCGACTACCGGCGCATGCACGGGGTGGAGATCCGGGCGGCGCGGATCTTCAACACCTACGGGCCAAGAATGCTGCCCGACGACGGCCGCGTGGTGAGCAATTTCATCGTGCAGGCGCTGCGGGGTGAACCGCTCACGCTCTATGGCGACGGCAGCCAGACGCGCAGCTTCTGTTACGTCGACGACCTGGTGGAAGGGCTGATCCGGCTGATGAACGGCGGCCATACCGGTCCGATCAACCTCGGCAACCCAGGTGAATTCACGATTCGCCAATTGGCGGAGCTGGTCAAGGGGCGCATCAACCCAGCCCTTGAGCTGATCTGCAAGCCCCTGCCCCAGGACGATCCGCTGCAACGCCAACCGGTGATCGAGCTCGCCCAGCGCGAGCTGGGCTGGCAGCCCACGATCCCCCTGGAGCAGGGCCTGGAGCCGACAATTGCGTATTTTAGGGAGTATGTATGAAAGATGGGGATCGTGTTGATTTGAAAGAAGAATCAGCAAGGGAAACACACGATGACATCCAAGCTTTCATCGGATTGTTCGCTGGTCGCGTGACGCGGCAGAAGTCTCTTGATCGGCTGCAGAATGCAGCAGAAGTCAGTTGGGCCGGTGTTCTGTTGCAAGATTGCGGCGAGCCGGTGCGCACCCTGTGATCCAGACCATCTGCTGCATCGGCGCCGGCTATGTGGGCGGGCCGACGATGGCGGTGATCGCCGATCGCTGCCCGGGCGTGCAGGTCACGGTGGTGGATCTCAACCAGGCGCGCATCGACGCCTGGAACGATGCCGATCTGAGCCAGCTGCCGGTGTATGAGCCGGGGCTCGATGCGGTGGTGGGCCGCTGCCGGTGCCGCAATCTGCATTTTTCGACCGACGTCGACGGTGCGATTGCAGCCGCCGACATGGTGTTTCTGTCGGTCAACACACCCACCAAAAGCAAGGGGATCGGCGCGGGGCAGGCCAGCGACCTGCGCTGGATCGAGGCCTCGGCGCGGCAGGTGGCGGCGGCGGCGCGGGGCCACACCATCGTGGTCGAGAAGAGCACCCTGCCGGTGCGCACGGCCGAAGTGATCCAGACGATCCTGGGTGCGGCCGAGGGTGATACCCCCGCCGGGCGCAAAAGCTTTTCGGTGCTCTCGAACCCCGAGTTTCTGGCCGAGGGCACGGCGATCGGCGATCTCGAGGCGCCCGATCGGGTGTTGATCGGCGGCGAGGACCCTGCGGCGATCGAGGCGCTGGCGGCCATCTACGGCCACTGGGTGCCGGCGGAGCGCATCCTGCGCACCAACGTCTGGAGCAGTGAGCTCAGCAAGCTCACGGCCAATGCCTTTCTGGCGCAGCGCATCAGCTCGATCAACAGCATCGCGGCGCTGTGCGAGGCCACCGAGGCTGATGTGCGCGAGGTGGCACGCGCCATCGGCGCCGACAGCCGCATCGGCGGCAAGTTTCTGAAAGCGGGGCCCGGTTTTGGCGGCAGCTGCTTCCAGAAAGACATTCTCAATCTGGTGTACCTGTGCCGCCACTACGGCCTGGTCGAGGTGGCCAACTACTGGGAGGCGGTGGTGACCCTCAACGCCTGGCAGCAGCAACGCATCAGTGCCCTGGTGGTGCGGCAGCTGTTCGGCACGGTCACGGGCAAACGCATCGCGGTGCTGGGGTTTGCCTTCAAGGCCGACACCAACGACACCCGCGAAACGCCGGCAATCCGCATCTGCGCCGATCTGCTCGAGGAGGGCGCCCAGCTGGCGATCTTTGACCCCAAGGTGAGCGCTGAGCAAATCGCGCTGGATCTGGGTCAGCAACCGGAGGCGAGTGGGTCAGCGAACGGCTCGAGTGCAGCCAATGGCCTGAGCGGTGAAGGCGTCTGGCAGAAGGTCGCAGATCCCCTGGAGGCGGTGCGCGGCGCCGATGCGGTGCTGGTGCTCACTGAGTGGCAGCAGTTTGCCCAGCTCGACTGGGCTGCGCTGGCAGGGGTGATGCGGCAGCCAGCCTGGCTGTTCGATGCGCGGGCGATCTGTGATGCGGGCGCGGCGCGGGCCGCTGGGTTAAAGGTGTGGCGCGTGGGCGAAGGGTGAACGGGTGAGCGCTGGTCAGGGCAAACTCCAGAGCCTGAGAGGGCTGGTGGATCTGCTGCCGCAGCACACCCCCCTGTGGCAGCACATCGAAGCCACGGCGCGCGAGCACTTCCGCCGCGCCGGCGTGGCCGAGATCCGCACGCCGCTGCTTGAGCACACCGAGCTGTTTGCCCGCGGCATCGGCGAAGCCACTGATGTGGTCGGCAAGGAGATGTACACCTTCACCGACCGGGGCGACCGCAGCTGCACCCTGCGGCCCGAAGGCACGGCCTCAGTGGTGCGGGCGGCGATCGAGCACGGCCTGCTCAGCCAGGGGGCGCAGCGGCTCTGGTACAGCGGCCCGATGTTTCGCTACGAGCGGCCTCAGGCGGGGCGGCAGCGCCAGTTTCACCAGATCGGTGTCGAGTGGCTGGGCGTGGCCGATGCGGCCAGCGACGCCGAGGTGATCGCCCTGGCCTGGGACCTGCTGGCGGCATTGGGGGTGGGCGGTCTGGCGCTCGAGCTCAACAGCCTGGGCAGCTCAGACGACCGGGCCGCCTACCGCCAGCAGCTGGTGGCCTGGCTAGAGGCGCATCGCGATCAGCTCGATGCTGATTCGCAGGCGCGCATCAGCACAAACCCGCTGCGGGTACTGGATTCCAAGAACCCAGACACCCAGGCGCTGCTGGCCAGTGCGCCCACCCTGGCCGGCGCCCTGAGCCCAGAGAGCCGCGAGCGCTTTGAGGCCGTGCAGGCGGCGCTCACCGCCCTGGAGATCCCGTTTGTGCTCAACCCCCGGCTGGTGCGGGGTCTCGATTACTACAGCCACACCGCCTTTGAGATCACCAGCAGCCAGCTGGGTGCCCAGGCCACGGTGTGCGGCGGCGGCCGCTATGACGGCCTGGTGCAGCAGCTGGGCGGCGCGCCCACGCCGGCCATCGGCTGGGCCCTGGGCCTGGAGCGGCTGGTGCTGCTGCTCGAGCAGCGCCTGGCGGCCGGTGAGCTGGAGCTGCCAGCGCCGGTGCCCGATTTCTATGTGGTGAGCCGTGGTGCAGCGGCCGAGCAGGCCGGCCTGGCCCTGGCGGTGGCGCTGCGGCGGCTAGGGTTGGCGGTGGAGCGCGACGCCAGCGGCAGTGCCTTTGGCAAGCAGTTGAAGCGGGCTGAACGCAGTGGTGCCGCCTGGGCCGCGTTGATCGGTGAGGAGGAGGTCGCCCAGGGCCAGCTGCGGCTGAAGTGGTTGCGTCAGCCCGAGCCAGCTGAATCGCTGCAGCACATGCTTGCTTTGGGCGATCCAGCCGCTGTGGCTGCAGTGGTGGCTGCTGCTGCTGTCCTGGCCCGGCCCTGAGCGTGGTGTTGGCTGGCCTGCCCCGCCCGTTTGTGCTGCTGTGGGCGGCCCAGCTGGTGTCGAATCTGGGCACCCAGGTGAGCCTCTATGCCCTGGGGTTGTGGCTGTACCAGCGGCAGGACCAGCTGGCCACCTTTGCGGCCGTGGCGATCGCCGTGCAACTGGCCAAACTGCTGGTGCTGCCTGTGCTGGGGCGGCGCTTGGCCCAGTGGCCCCGGCGGCGGGTGATGCTGATCGCCAATGGGGTGGGCAGCACCTGCACGCTGCTGTTGGCCTTGCACCTGCTGCGCTTTGGCGGCAGCACGCCGGTGGTGCTGGCCTGCATCGCCGTGGCGGCGGCGGCCGAGGCCACTCTACTGCTGTGTTTTTCGAGTTTGATCCCCCAGCTGGTGCCGCAGCAGCAGTTGGGGGCGGCCAGCGGCCTGTTTGCCAGTGCCGATGGGGCGATTGTGATGGCGGCGCCATTTCTGGGGGCGTTGCTGGCAGCCACCGCCGGGCTGGTGGGGGTGCTGGCGGTGGACGCCGCCAGTTCGCTGCTGGCGGCGGCCTGCACGGCCTGGGTGGCGTTGCCGGCGGGGTTGGGGAGTGATGCTCGCCGCACCCAGGCGCCTGAGCAGCCGCAGGTTTTGGGCAGCGGCCTGCGCACCGCCCTGGCCGACCTCTGGGCGCGCCCCTCATGGCGCCCCCTGCTGCTGATCAACACGCTGGTGGCCGGCGCACTGTCAGCGGTGGAAATCGCGTTCCCCGCCTGGGTTGTGAGCGCCCTGGGGGTGGGCCGGCTCAGCCTGGCGATGGGCCTGGGCGCTCTGGGGTATCTGCTGGGAACCCAGCTGTGGGCACGCCGATGGGCCATGGCGCCCCTGGGCGCTTGGCTGCGATTGCTGCGGCGGGCCCTGCTGCTGCAGGGGGTGCTGCTCACGGGTGCGGGCTTGGTGGTGTTTCAGGCCCGCAGCGGGCCCTGGGCGCTGGTGTGGTTTGGCGCGGTGGTGGGGTTTGCCCTGGCGGTGCCGCTGGTGCTGGCGGCGCTGCAGGCCCTGTGGCAGCAGCAGATCCCGGCGCCGCTGCAGCCGCGCCTGTTTGCCGGGCGCTACAGCCTCGAGGCCCTGGCCCGGCTCGCGGCGTTGCTGGGGATCAGCCTGGTGGCCGATCGCCTGCTGCCCCCCCTGGTGGCCTGGCCCCATTGGCCGGCCTGGTTGCCTGAGGTCTTGGGCACCGGCCCGGGGCGACCCACGGCAATGGCCCTCGGGCTGCTCGGGTGGGCTGTGATCGTGCCGCTGCTGGCGCAGTGGCGCCCGCTTGGCAGAGTGTCCCGATGCGGGTCCTGATCTTCACCTCCAGCGCCGGCACCGCCCACGACGCGGCGGCCGAGGCCCTGGTGCAGTGGCTGGCCCGCCTGGCGCCCGAGGTGGAGGTCACGGTTGAGTCGATCCTCGAGAACGCCAGCGGGGCTGGCCGCTCGGCGGTCGACCTCTACAACTGGATCCAGCGGCGTGCCCCCTGGCTGCACCAGCTTTACTGGCGCGTCTGCGAACTCGAAGACCTCACCAAACCCGGCACGGTGCTGGCCGGGCGGGCCTACATCCGCCAGGTGCTGGAGCGGGTGAAGCCCGATCTGCTGATCTCCACCTATCCCCACACCAACCGCGGCCACTTCGCCTTTGCACGGCGGGTGTTGCGCCGGCTGGGTCAGCCCGTGCGCTGTGTGATCTGCTGCACTGAAGTCGATGGGGGCTTCGGGTTCAGCCGCAACTGGGTGAGCCCCAAGGCCGACCGCTTCTGGGCGATCACGGGGGAGGTGGCACGGGAGGCCCGTCGGCGCCACACCCCCGCCTCCCGGATCGCCACCCTTGGGCCGCTGCTCTATCCCGCCTATCACGCGGTGGAGCCTGCACCCGTGCAGTGGAGCGGGCGGCCGCGGCTGGTGCTGGGCACCGGCGGCAATGGGGCCAACAACCACCTGGCGTTGCTCGAGCAGCTGCTGCCCCTGGGCGAGCAGCTCGAGGTGGTGGCCCTGTGCGGCAAGCGGGCGGTGGTGCGCGAGGCGATCGAGGCCTGGGCCGCGGCCCATCCCCAGCTGCCGGTGCAGGCCCTTGGTTTTCAGGGGCCCGAGGCGATGGTGGAGCTGTATCGCAACGCCTGGGCGATGGTGGCCCGCCCGGGGGCCCGCACCGCCACCGAAGCGCTGGTGCTGGGCTGCCCGCTGATCTTCAATGTGATCGGCAGCACCATGCCGCAGGAGCTGCTGGCCCGCCGTTACTTCCAGGCCCGCGGCCTCGACACGGTGATTCACCGGCCGGCCGACCTGGCGGCGGTGGTGGCTGGCTGGTTGGCTGAGCCAGCGCGTTACCAGCGGCTGCGTCGGCTCCTGCAATTGCACCGTCTGCGGTCCGATCCGCAGTTGGTGGTGGAGGATCTCCTGCATGGCTGAGGCGCTTTCCACCCTGCAGCTCGCTGTGCTGGCGGCCAAGGCGGCCGATCAACGGCGTTTGCTGCAGGCCGAGCCGATCGCGATCGTGGGGGTGGGCTGCCGTTTTCCGGCAGGGCCGGGCCAGCCCGATGCCGCCAGCCCCGAGGCCTTTTGGCAGCTGCTCACGGGCGGCGTTGATGCCGTGGGCGAGGTGCCGCCCAGCCGCTGGCCGCTCGAGCACTACTACGACCCCACCCCGGGCACCCCGGGCAAGATGCACTGCCGCCATGGCGGCTTTCTGGCGGCGATCGATCAGTTCGATCCCGCCAGCTTTGGCCTCTCGCCCAAGGAGGCGGCGGCCATGGACCCCCAGCACCGGCTGTTGCTCGAGGTAGCGGCCGAAGCCCTTGAATCGGCCGCCCTGGCCCCCACTCAGTTGCGGGGCACCCGTGCCGGGGTGTACCTGGGGCTGTGCACCACCGACTACGTGTGGCGCCAGTTGCGCGGTGAAGCGCCCGATGAGCGCTTCGACATGTATTTCGCCACCGGCAGCAGTTTCTCGATGGCGCCGGGGCGTCTGGCCTATGCCCTGGGCTTGCAGGGCCCCGCGCTGGCCATCGACACCGCCTGCAGCAGCTCGCTGGTGGCGGTCGATCTGGCCGTGCGCAGCCTGCGCGATCGCAGCACCGATCTGGCCCTGGCCGGTGGCGTGAGCCTGCTGCTCAGCCCGGTCAACAGCCTCTGCTTCGCCAAGAGCGGGATGATGGCCAGCGACGGCCACTGCAAAACCTTCGACGCCGCCGCCGACGGCTATGTGCGCGGCGAAGGCTGCGGCGTGGTGGCGCTCAAGCGGCTGGCCGATGCGGTGGCGGCGGGTGATCCGATCTGGGCGGTGCTGCGCGGCAGCGGCGTCAACCAGGACGGCGCCAGTGCCGGTCTGACCGTGCCCAACGGCGACGCCCAGGCCCAGCTGATCCGCAGCACCCTTGAGCAGGCCCAGCTCGACGGCGACGGTGTCGATGTGCTCGAAGCCCATGGCACCGGCACACCGCTCGGTGATCCGATCGAGCTCAAGGCCCTGGCCCCCATCTATGGCCGCGCCGGCCGGGCCGCACCGCTGCTGCTGGGCTCGGTCAAGACCAACCTGGGGCATCTGGAGGGTGCCGCCGGTATCGCCGGCCTGATCAAGGCGGTGCTGATGGTGCAGCGGGGTCAGGTGCCACCCCATCTGCATCTACGCCAGCCCACCCCGTTTGTGCCCTGGGACCAGTGGGCGATGACCATCCCCACCGCCGTGACCCCCTGGCCCCAGAACAAATGGCCGCGGCGGGCGGCGGTGAGCTCGTTTGGCTTCAGCGGCACCAACGCCCACGCGATCGTGGAGCAGGCTCCGGCTGAAGCGGTGCTGCCCTGGCCTGCCCCCCGCCCTGGCGATTGGCTGTTGCTCTCGGCCCGCACGCCCGAGGCGCTAGAGCAATTGGCCGTCACCACGGCCGACTGGCTCGAGCAGCAGAGCGAGCCAGCCTGGGGGGCAATCTGCGCAAGCAGCCGCGCTGCCCGCAGCAGCGGCCGTTGCCGCCTGGCGTTGCAGGCGGAATCCCCACACGCTGCGGCAGCAGCCCTGCGCTGCGGCGAGGGGCTGCGGGGCGAGGCCACGGCCCAGGACCCACGCCTGGCCTGGGAGCTGCTGGATGGGGCCCAGCCCGAGCCCTCGAAGCAGGCACTGCAGGCCTGGGCCGCCCTGGGCGTGGTGCCCACGGCGCTGGTGCATGGGGTGGCGCCCCCCGCCTGGCTTGGCGAGCTGGTGGGCAACCCCCCGCAGCTGCGCCTGGCTGCGAGCCTGGAGGCCCTGGTGGAGCATGGCTATGGCACCAGCCTGCCGTTGGCGCCCCCCAGCCTCAGTGAGGCGGTGCGCCTGTGGCTGGCAGGGGCCTCACCGCGCTGGAGTGGTTTTGAACCGCCGGCCCCCTGGCCGCGGCAGGTGCTGCCCACCACCCCGTTTGCGCGCACGCGCTGCTGGGTGGAGGAAGACGACGCGGCGCGGCTGCCCTCACCGTGTGATCTGGAGCGCCGCTGGCAGCCGCTGGAGGCCCCACCGTCGGGGCCGTTTACCGGTGAGCTGCTGCGGGTGAGCAGTGCCGAGCTGGCGGCGGCTCCTGCTCTCGATGAAACCTTCTGGCAGGGTTGGCTGGCGCGGTTGCAGCAGGCCCTGCAGGCTGCAGGGCCCGTGCACTGGGTGCTCGAGGCCGACCCCCTGACCGCAGGCCCGCAGGCCCAGGCGATCGCGGCCCTGCTGCGCACCTGGCTGCGGGAAGCGGGCGCTGCGGCAGGCGCCCTGCTGTGGGCGGGGCCTGATGGGCGCGATCTGGCCCGGCTGCAGCAGGCGGGTGCGCCGCCGGCGGGGGCTGAATGGCGCTGGGCTGCCGAAGCAGGCCGCGTGGAGGTTGCTGCCCTCAGCCCGGCTCCGGCTGAGCGCTTTGCGGCGCCGGTGCCGGCGATCCAACCGGTGGCCACCTACCTGATCACGGGCGGTCTGGGAGCGTTGGGCCTGGCCACGGCCCGCTGGCTGGCCCAGCGCGGCGCGCGCCATCTGCTGCTGGTGACCCGTCGCGCCCCGGGCGAGCAGCAGGCGGCTGCCATTGCCGAGCTGGAAGGCCTGGGGTGCCGGGTGGATGTGGAAACCCTGAACGTGGCCGATGGGCCCGCCGTGCGCGCCCTGCTGGAGCGCATGGCTGCCGATGGCCGGCCGCTGCACGGCATCGTGCATGCCGCCGGGGTGCTCGATGACGGCCTGATCAGCAACCAGACCCCCCAGCGCTGTGCCGCCGTGGCTGCCGCCAAGCTCGGCGGTGCCCTGGCCCTCGATGCCGCCAGCCGCGAGCTGGCGCCGGCGCTTGAATTTTTTGTCTGTTATTCCTCGGTGGCGGCGCTGCTCGGTTCGCCGGGACAGGCGGCCTATGGGGCCGCCAATGGCGCCCTTGATGGGCTCATGGCCCAGCGCCGGGCTGAGGGCCTGCCCGGCCTCAGCCTCAACTGGGGCCCTTGGGCCGGCGACGGCATGGCCTCGCGGGCGCCGCAGCTGCTCACCCCCATCCAACCGGCGGTGGCCCTGGCCAGCCTGGGGCGCTGGCTGGCCAGCGGCGCGGCCCAGGGGGTCGTGGTGGATCTCCAGCAGGCCCGGGGGCACCGCCTGGCACCCCGCTGCCGCGAGCTGCTGGTTGAGCTGGAGGCGTTGGACGACCAGGCCGCTCGCCTGGCTGCCGTGCAGGCCTGCCTGGCTGATCTGCTGGCCGATCTCGGTGGCTTTGCCGCCTCTGAGCTCAAAGCCGAGACCAGCCTCTATGGCCTGGGTCTGGATTCGTTGATGGCGGTGGAGCTGGCCACGGCGGTGCAGGCGGGCCTGGGGGTGAGCCTGGGCCTGGGTGCCCTCAGCGGCGAGCCCACCCTGGGTTCACTGGCCGAGCACTTGCTGGCCCTGCTCGGTGATCCGGCGGCGGCCCACAGCGCCGGTATGGATCTGGGGGCCGAGGCCGAGTTGCCGCCAGACCTCGCCGCGCAGCTGGCGTCGCTGCCGCAACTGCAAGCTCAGCGCCCGCCGGGCACGATCCTGCTCACCGGTGCCACCGGATTTCTGGGTGCGTTTCTGCTGGCCGATCAGCTGCGCCGCCACCCCCAGCTCAACGTGTGGTGCCTCGTGCGCGCCGATGGCGCCGGCGCGGCCAAGGCCCGGGTGCGCGCCAACCTGCAGCATTACGACCTCTGGGAGGAGGAGTTCGGGGCCCGCATAGTGGGCCTGCCCGGTGATCTGGCCCAGCCCCGGCTTGGGCTGGATGGGGCCACCTGGGCCGGCCTGGCCGAGCGCATTGGGGGCATTCTCCACAACGGGGCCCAACTCAGCTATGTGGCCCCCTACAGCCAGCTCAAGCAGCCGAATGTGGATGGCACCCTCGATGTGCTGCGGCTGGCCGCAGCGGCAGGTGTTCCCGTTGAGTTTATCTCCAGCACGTCGGTGTATGAGGGCGCGGCCTACCGCGGCCAGGCGATCAGCGAAACCGACGACGTGGCGGCCTGGGAGGGCATTCACCTCGGCTACTCCCAGACCAAATGGGTGAGCGAGCGGCTGGTGCTGGCCGCCGCCGCCGCGGGCCTGCCGGTGACCGTGTATCGGCCGCCGTTGATCGGCGGGCACTCCCAGAGCGGCGCCTGGCACGAGGGCGACTTTCTGCACCGCCTGGTGCGCGGCTGCCAGGCCCTGGGCCAGGCCCCGGATCTGCCGATGGAGCTGGATCTGGTGCCGGTTGACTACGTGGTGGCGGCGATCGGCGCCCTGGCCTGGGGCGCTGAGCCCCTGGGCTTCCATGTGCACCTGCACCACCCCGAGCCGATGCTGTGGGCCGATCTGCTGCATGGCTTGATCGACAAGGGCGCCCCCCTTAAGGCCATCGCCCTGGAGCAGTGGCTGGCCGAACTGGCCCAGCAGCCCACCAACCCGCTGTATCCGCTCCAGCCATTCTTCACCCACCGCTGGGGCAGCGAGCAGCTCACCTACCCCGAGCTCAACGCCCCCGGCGTCAAGGCCAAGCCCAGCTGCAGCCTCACCCGCGCGGCGCTGGAGCCGCTGGGGGTGCACTGCCCGGGCTTTGAGGCGCTGATCGGCCCCTACGCCCGCACGTTCTTGACCCTTTAGCCAGGCAGCCTGCAGGTTCTGATCCGATGACGCCCAACACCTGCCGCTACCGCCCGGGGTTGCGCCACTGGCATCCTCTGCTGGCCAGCAGGGCCCTGCGCCGCCAGCCCCTGGCCCGCACCCTGGCCGGTGAGCGCCTGGTGCTGTTTCGCACCGCCAGCGGCCGGGCGGCGGCGGTGGCCGAAACCTGCCCGCACCGGCGCATGTCGCTGGCGGCGGGCCGGGTGCGCGGCGAGGAGCTGGTGTGCGCCTATCACGGCTGGCGTTTTGATCCGGGCGGCGGCATCCGCTGCCCGCTGATGCCCGGCGCCGACCTGCAGCACCAGGCGTTCGAGGTGCGGGAGGCCCACGGCTTGATCTGGATCCGGCAGGCAACGCACCCTCCAGCCCCGCCTCTGCCCAGCTGGGACACCGGTGGCCTGCCCTTGGCGGGGGTGGCGTTTCACACCGTGCCGGCGCCGCTGGAGCTCACCCTCGACAACTTCACCGAGGTGGAGCACACCAGCAGCATTCACCAGGTGTTCGGCTTCACCGAGCCCGGCGCGATCGAGCACCGCCTCGAGCTCGAGCCCACCGCCACGCGGGTGTGGAACAGCGGCCCCCAAAAGCCCTTCCCGCCCCTGTTCAACGGCTTCATCGACAACCGGCCGGGCGACACCTTCGCCAACGATTGGATCACCAGCTTCGATCCCCTGCTTACCATCTACGACCAGACCTGGACAAGCCCCCGGGGCGTGTTGCGGCGGTTCCGGCTCAAGGTGGTGATGTTCTTTCTGCCGATCGACGACACCACCACCCAGCTCACCACGTTGGTGTATGCGCCCAAGGTGCTGCCCGGCTGGTTGCACCGCGCTCTGGCGGCGCCGATCATCAAGGCCGTCACGGCCTATGAGCTCAACCTCGATGTGGCCGCCCTGGCCCGGCTGGCCGACCTCGACACCGAGCTCACCCCGCGCACGTTGGGGCCGCTGGATCGGGTGCTGCTGGAGAACCGCCGCCGGCTCAGACCCGCGTACCAGCACCATCCCAGCACCGGTTTGGGCATCAGCTGACCGTCGAGTTTGTTATTCCCTTAACCGTTGTAATTTGGCTTGAACGACGTGACGTGCTGCCGGGTTTGAACGCTGCCGCCCACACCCCCAGCACCCACGAGCCCATTGCGATCATCGGCATTGGCTGCCGCTTGCCGGGCGGGGCCAATTCGGCTCAGGCCTTCTGGCAGCTGCTGCGCGATGGGCGCTCTGCCATCTCAGAGATCCCTGCTGAGCGCTGGGATCTGGCTGGCCATTACGACTCCGATCCGCAACGCCCGCTGTTCCAGCACGTGCGCAGCGGCGGTTTTGTCGATGGCATCGATCAGTTTGATGCGGCCTTCTTCGGCATCTCACCGCGGGAAGCGGTGTGCATGGATCCGCAGCAGCGTCTGCTGATGGAGGTGGCCTGGCAGGCCATTGAGGATGCCGGCCAACCGCTCGAGGCCATCCGCGGCCAGCGGGTGGGGGTGTTCATGGGCATCTCCAGCTCCGACTACAGCTCACTGCTGTGGGCCTCACCCGAGGGCTATCTCACCCCCGACAACGAGCCCTTTGTGCTGCCCGGCAACACGGGCTGCATCGCGGCCAACCGGCTCTCCTATTTCTTTGATCTCAAGGGGCCCAGCTTCACGGTGGATACGGCCTGCAGCAGTTCGCTGGTGGCGGTGCACCTGGCCTGCGAGAGCATCTGGCGCGGCGAGAGCAACGCGGCCCTGGCCGGCGGCGTGCAGGCACTGATTCACCCGGGCATTCAGGGCTGCTTCTGCAAGGCGGGGCTGCTGGCCCCCGATGGCCGCTGCAAGAGTTTCGATGCTGCGGCCGATGGCTACGTGCGCAGCGAAGGCGCCGGTGCCGTGCTGCTCAAGCTCCTTTCGGCCGCCCAGGCCGACGGCGACCCGATCGTGGCGCTGATCCATGGCACGGCGGTCAATTCCGATGGCCGCTCCAACGGCATGGTGGCCCCCAACCTGCGGGCCCAGGTGGCCTGTGTGCGGGCGGCCTTTGAAAGTGCCGGCATTGATCCGGCGGCCACCCAGTACGTGGAAGCCCACGGCACCGGCACCCGCCAGGGCGATCCGATCGAGCTGCGGGCCCTGGGCACGGTGCTTGGTGAAGGGCGCGCTGAAGACCAGCCCTGCCGGGTCGGTTCGGTCAAGACCAACCTGGGCCACTCCGAAACCGCCGCCGGCATCACCGGTCTGATCAAGGCAGCCCTGTGCGTGCAGCACCGCCAGCTGCCCCCCAGCCTCAACTTCCGCACGCCGAATCCGGCCATCGATTTCAGCGGCCTCAAGCTCAAGGTGCAGACCGAGCTCGAGCCCTTCCCGAAGGCCGATGAACCCGCCGTGGTGGGGGTCAGCTCCTTCGGTTTTGGGGGCACCAACGCCCATGTGGTGCTCTCGGATGCACCCAAGCCGCCGCCGCCGCCGCGCTATGGCCAGCGCATGCCGCAGCAGCTGCTGGCCCTCTCGGCCCGCACCGATGATGCCCTGCGCCAGCAGGCCGCCCAGCTGGCCGCGTTGCTGCGGGCCAAGCCCAACCTGTCGCTCACCGACCTCTGCGCCACCGCCAACGAGCGACGCAGCCACTTTGTGCGGCGTCAGGTGTGCCTGGGTGCCGATCGCGCGGCGCTGCTCAACCAGCTCGAGGCCTGTGCCAGCGGTGGCAGTGCCGCCGCCGAGGCTGTGGGTGCGGTCACCGGCCAGGCTTCACGCCGTCCGGGCAAGTTGGCTTTTCTGTTTACCGGCCAGGGCTCCCAGGCCCTGGGCATGGCCAGGGGGCTCCATGAGCAGCATCCGGTGTTTCGCGAGGCCTTTGACCGGGCCACAGGCCTGCTCGATCCCCTGCTTGAGCAACCCCTGGCCACGGTGCTGTTCCCGGCCGAGGGCGCTGAAGAGCAGGCCGCCACATTGCTCAACCAGACCGGGTTCACCCAGCCGGCCCTGTTTGTGGTGGGCTATGCCCTGGCCCAGCTGTGGAAGAGCTGGGGCTTGCGCCCTGATCTGCTGATCGGTCACAGCGTCGGCGAGATCGTCGCCGCCCATCTGGCCGGCGTGTTCTCGCTGGAGGATGCGGTCAAGCTGGTGGCCGCCCGCGGTCGCCTGATGCAGGCCCTGCCCAAGGGAGGGGGCATGGTGGCGCTGATCGCGCCGGCCCAGCAGGTGAGCGATCTGATCGCCACGCAGAAATCCCTGGCGATTGCGGCATACAACGGCCCCACCAACACCGTTGTTTCAGGCCCCCAGAAAGCCCTCGACAGCCTGGTGCAGGTGGCCCAGAACGCCGGCATCGCCTGCCATCCGCTGGCGGTTTCGCACGCGTTCCACTCGCCGGCGATGGCGCCCATGCTCGAGGCCTTTGAGCAGGAGCTGCGCCAGATCCGCTTCTCTCCCCCCAGCCGCCCGTTGGTGAGCAATGTGACCGGCGAGCTGGCTGGTCCCGAGATCGCCCAGAGCGATTATTGGTGCGACCACGTGCTCAGCCCCGTGCGCTTCGCCCAGGGCATGGCCACCCTGGCCGCCCAGGGCGCGGTCACCTTTGTGGAGCTGGGGGCCAAACCCACCCTGATCGGCATGGGCCGCCAGTGCCTGGAGGGCCCCTTCGCCTGGTGGCCCAGCCTGCGCCCCGGCCAGGACGATTGGCAGGTGATCCTGCGCAGCCTGGCTGAGCTGCACCGCAGCGGCTATGGCATCGATTGGAAGGGCTTCCACCGGCCTTTCCCCCACCGCTTTCTGCCCCTTCCGGGATATCCGTTCCAACGGCAACGCTTCTGGTGGCAGCGCCCCGGCGAGGGGGAGGGGGCCGGCAGCCTCTGGCTCGATCACATCTTTGCTGGCAGTGCGCGCCAGGCGGCCCGTGCTGGCCTGGTGCAGCCCCAGGCCGCGGCCCGCCAAGCCACGCCTGCCCAGGAGGCCTGGTCGGGGTTGCAGCCGCTCGAGCTGCCCGGTGGCGGTGAGCAGCGCTTTGCGACCACCCTCTCCTCAGCGTGCCCCGCCGACCTGGATGACCACCGCATCCGCCGTCAGGTGGTGTTTCCCGCGGCGGGCTTTGTGCAACTGGCCCTGCAGGCGGCAGCAGCCCAGGCGTTGCCGCTGGCCCTGGCCGAACTCAGCCTCGATCAACCCCTCAAGCTGGCGGCCGAGGCCACAGCGCTGCAGCTGGTGTGGACCGCGCGCGGCATCGAATTCCACAGCCGTCAAGCTGGCCCTGACGCCAGCTGGCGCTCCCACGGCAGCTGTGAGGCCGCCGCTCAGGGGGCGGGCGCGGAGATCACTCCCCTGCTGGTGCCTGCTGAGGCCGAAGCCCTCGATCTCAGCGGCTTCTATGCGGCCTTGGCGGCCTTCGGGCTCAGCTATGGCCCCGCCTTCCGCAGCCTGGTGAGCCTGCAGCGCCAGGGCGATCGCGCCTGGGCCACGGTGCGGCGCCAGCACGACGCCCAGGACTGGGCCCTGCTCGATGGGTGCTTCCAGGCGGTGGCGGCCACCCTCGACCCCGACGCCGCGGCCGGCCAACTCTTCTTGCCGGTGGGCTTCGAGGCGATCCACCTGCAGCAGCTGCCCTTGCCCGATCAGCTGCACTGCCAGGTGCAGCTGCGCCCCAGCGACGAACCGGCCTTTGTGCTGGCCGATCTGTTGTTGCTGCCTTCCGGTGACCAGGGGGATGGCACTGGGCCCGCTGCGCAGCCGGAGCCCCTGGGGTGGATCCGCGGTTTCCGCCTGCGGCGCCTGCCCCGGGCCGCCCTCGATTGGCTGTTCCCGCTCGAGGCGGCAGATGCCTCAGGCGCGGCATCGCTCCATGAGCCCGGGCCGGGCGATTGGCTCGTGCGGGCCGAGTGGGAAGCGATTCCCGCCGGCGATCTCACGGCTGAAGCGGCGGCGTCCACCACGCCCCCCAAAGACTTGGTCCGGGCCAGCGCGCTGGGCCCTGAGCCTGTGGCTGCTGTCACAGCCTTGTTGCAGCGGGCACAACAGGCTCCCGCGCAGGATTCAGCCGCGGGCGCGGCATCGCCTGCCCCGGTGTGGTTGCTGCTCGACACCCCCGAGCACCCCGCCCTCAGCGGCGCCCTCGATGGCTTTGCCAAGGCGGCGGCGCTTGAGCAGGGCCAGCGGCAATGGCTGCGCCTTCACCTGCTGGATGGTGCGGATGCCGCCAGCCTGCCCTGGTCGCAGATCCAAGCGCTCGCCCCCACCGAGCTGGCCCTCGCCTGGGACGGCCGCCAGCTGCTCCGCCAGCGCCTGCGCCCCCTGCCCCCCGAGCGCTTCCGCTTTGCCACCCGCAGCTTTGGCCTGCTCGAGAGCCTGGAGCCCCAGCCGATCGCGGCGCCGCAAGGGCCCAGCGATCCGGCGGCCCCCGGCCCCGGCGAACTCGAGCTGGCGGTGGAGGCCACCGGCCTCAACTTCCGCGATGTGCTCAATGCCCTGGGGCTGCTGCGGGCCTACAGCCGCCAGCTGGGCCTCGATGAGGCCGCCCAGGTGCCCTTTGGTGGTGAGTGCGTGGGCACGGTGACCGCCGTGGGCCCCGGCGCCGACCCCCAGCTGATCGGCAGCCGCATGCTCGCGGCCCTGGCCGTGGGCAGCCTGGCCAGCCATGTGAACACCCGCGTCGAGCTGTGCGTGCCCCTGCCGGCGTCGCTCTCCCCCGCCGAAGGGGCCAGCGTCAGCACGGCGTTCCTCACGGCCATCTATGGGCTGCAGACCCTGGCGGGTCTCAAGACAGGCGAAACAGTGCTGATCCACGCGGCTGCCGGCGGCGTGGGCCAGGCGGCGGTGCAGGTGGCGCTGCGCGCCGGGGCGCGGGTGCTGGCCACGGCTAGCGCCCCCAAGCAACAGGCCCTGCTCGATCAAGGCGTCGAGGCGGTGTTCGACTCCCGCAGCCTGGCGTTTGCCGAACAGGTGCGCGCCCACACCGGCGGCCGCGGCGTCGATGTGGTGCTCAACAGCCTCAAAGGCGAATGGGTCGACGCCAGCTTCGAAGCCCTGGCCGAAGGCGGACGCTTTGTGGAGCTCGGCAAGATCGAGATCTGGAGCCGCGCCGAGGCCGCCAGCCGCCGCCCTGATGCCACCTACTTGCCATTCGACCTCCTGGAGGTGGCCGCCGCCGACCCCCAGCTGATCCGCGGCCTGCTCGAACAGCTGCTGGCCGATCTCGAGGCCGGCCGCTACCAGCTGCTGCCGATTCAGGCCTTCCCCATCAGCCAGACGATCGAGGCCTTCCGCCTGATGGCCCAGGCCCGCCACGTGGGCAAGGTGGTGCTCACCAATCCCGATGCCCTTGGCTCTGCTGCGACCGCTGCCGCCACTCGCCTGCAATCGCTTCAGGATGCACCCAATTCAACCGCTGGAGACTCGTCTTCAGCGACCACACCCATCACCCCCGAGGCCAGCTACCTGATCACCGGCGCCCTCGGCGGCCTGGGCCTGCAGCTCTGCCAGTGGCTGGCCGATCAGGGCGCCCGCTCGTTGTTGCTGGTGGCCCGCTCGGCTGCTCACCCCTCCGAGCAGGCCCAGCAGGTGCTCTCGGGGTTGAAGGAGCGGGGGGTGACCTGCACCCTGATCCCCTGCGACCTCGGGGCCTCCGGTGCCGCCGCCACCCAGCAGGCGCAGATCCTGGCGTCAGCGCTTGAGGCTGTGGAGCCCGGCAAGCCCCTGCGCGGCGTGTTCCACGCCGCCGGTGTGCTCGACGACGGTCTGATCGACACCCAGACCCCCGAGCGCCTGGCGGCTGTGCTGGCCCCCAAGCTGGGCGGTTGGCAACTGCTGGAGCAGGCCCTCGCCAAGGTGACCACAAAGGTGAACCCCTTGAAAACAGCCGCCAGACAAGCCCCGGCTGAGCAGCTGGGTCCTGAGCAGCAGCGTCCCTTCGTGGTGCATTTTTCCTCGATGGCCGCGCTGCTGGGCTCGCCGGGCCAGAGCAACTACTGCGCCGCCAACGGTGCCCTCGATGCCCTCGCCAACAGCAGCCGTGCTGATCGCAACAGCGAGAGTCACGCTTCCCAGAAGAGCACTATCCAGGAGAGCGAGGTTCTGCAGAACGCCTCCTCACTCTGGGGACCCCAGCTCTCCATCCAATGGGGCCCCTGGGACGGGGCCGGCATGGCCGGCGCCCTCGGCGAGCGCGAGCGGCAGCGTTTTGCGGCCCTGGGTGTCCACCTGCTGCCTCCCGATGGAGCCTTCGAAGCACTTGGCATGCTGCTGCGCCGCGGCATCAGCGGGGCGGTGGGCGTGCTCGATCTCGACTGGCCGCGGCTGGCTGAGCAGGGTGGTGCGCGGCAGGCGGCGGCGCTCGAGCTCATGGTGGCCCATGCCCAGACCCTGGCGGCGGCACGTGGCAGTGAGTGTGCCGGCATCGCCGAAACCCCCGCTTACCTCAAGGTGCTGGAAGACACGCCCCCGCTCGAGCGCCAGGCGGTGCTGGTGGGCTTTGTGCAGCAGCAGCTGGCCAAGGTCATGGGCCTTGGCGACCCGCAGCAGATCGACCCCACCGAGCCCCTGTTCAACATGGGCCTCGATTCGCTGATGGCCCTCGAGCTCACGGTGCTGCTCGAGAAAAACCTGGGTGTGCGGCTCACCGAATCCCTGGTGTTCGAGCACCCCACGGTCGACGATCTGGTGCGCTACTTCCTGCGCGACGTGCTCTTCCCCGAGAAAGAGCCTATTTCGACACTACCACACACCACATCTGGTGTTTCGAAACCCCCGAATCAGGGCTCAGACAGAACAATCCATACAACACCATCCCCAACCACCGCCCCAACAGACTGGGACCAGCAGGTGGCCGACGTGGCGGCCATGGATGCGGCAGATCTGCTCAAGCAGCTGCGCGGCGAGTGAACGTCCTCGGCAGGAAGTCCCTCCGAGTGATCAGCCCTGTTCCATCAGCCGTTTGAGGATCTTCATCGACTGCAGCAGGTTGGCTTCGCTCAGTTCGTAATACAGCGGCCTTACGAAGCCGGGCACCACCGGATCCACCTGGATCTGGTGCCGCACGATCACCCCGCCGCCCACGGGGGTGATGCTCCAGCTGCCCTTGAGATCACGGATCAGGTCGCCCTTCACCAGCTGATAGCTGAACTGCCGCGGGGCCTGTTCACGCACCGTCAGGGTGGCTTTGATGCGCTGCCCAAAGGTGTAGGGCGCCTGGTAGGTCTGCTGCAGTTCAAGCTGCGAGCCGTTGCGCTTCAGCACCTTGGCCTCCTTGATGTCGGGCATCACCCCGGCCATGGCTTCGTAGTTGGTGAGCACCGTCCAGGCGCGTTTGGGCGAGACGGCCACAAACACGCTGGCGGTGTAATTGCCCTGCTTGCCCCGCAGGGTCGGCCGGGCGTCGCTGGGCCGCGCTGGCGTCGTCAGGGCCTGCGCCAGGGCCGGCGCCGCAGGCGCGAGTGCAGTCAGGGCCGGCACTGCCACACCGGCTAGGCTCAAGGCCAGGGCAAGCAAGGGCCGGAGTCGCGCAGGGTGCAGCACGGGCAAGGGTCGCGAGGTCTTCACAAACGGGTCTATTTCCTGAGCGGGTTTGATCCGCGCGGATCTTCGTTCTACTACCGCCTCTTCGTTGAACAGTTGCAGCGCTATGCCGGTTGGACAGGCCGCGCTCTGAGCGTCAGCCGTCGCCGCGGCCAGAAGGATCCGCTGGTGAGCAGCTGGCAGGTCGTTGAGGCCGGCTCTGCCTCCGATGCCACCGCCGACGTGAAGCTGGAGGTCTGCTTCCTCCATTGGGACGACATCGCCCGTCAGAACTGGCCCAAAAACCCCTTCCGCCTCATCTGGGATGGGGTGGGCATGTACGCCTGGTACCTGTTCGGTGGTGGGGTGGTGCAGATCGCCCGCTGGTCGCCGTTTTCGGCGCTCTGCGGCCTCTGGCCGCTGATGTTTTTCACGTTCTGGGTGGCGCTGATGCTGGCGGCGGCCCTGGCGGTGGCCCACTGGCTCAGCCCCTGGCTGGCGCCGGTGGTGGCAGCGGCCCTGGTGGTGCTGGCCTGGCGCCTGGCTGAGCTGCAGGGGGTGGTGTGGCTGTGGCGCTCGATCCGCTTTACCCACCTGCTGGGCCGGGCCCGCGACACGGCCCTGCGCCAGCGCATGGCCGAGCTGGCTGAGCGTGTGGTTGCGATCGAGCGCTCAGCCCCGGCCGAGCGCATCCAGCTGGTGGGTCACAGCTCCGGCAGCTTTGTGATGGCGATGCTGGCGGCCCAGTTGCGCCGCCACCCCGCCTTTGCAACGGAGCTCGCCCCGCGTCTCAGCCTGATGAGCCTGGGCCAGAACCTGGCCAATCTGGCTGTGCACAAGGGCGCCGTGGCCTTCCACGACGATCTGCGCAGCCTGGCCGTGGTGCCGCGCATCCCCTGGCGCGACATCACCTCCCGCGACGATTTCCTCTGCTTCGCGGCCGTGGATCCCTACCGCAGCTGCCGGCTCAGCATCGAGCCGCCGGCCTACCCCCAGCTCGAGTTGATGCAGTTGGCCCCGCGCCTGGGCCTCCAGCAGCCCTGGGAGCTGCTGTTCCATCAATTCCCGCTGCATTTCCAGTACCTGCAGACCGCAGAGCCTGGGCGCCGCGGGGGCTTTGACTACTTCGAGGAGCTGCTGGGAGCAGAGCATGACTGCATCCACTGATCCAGCTGCCGATCCAGCGATTGATTCAGCTGAAGCCCCAGCGCAGCTCCTGTTTCCGGAGCCGGTCCATCCGCGGCCAGCGCTCTACAAGAAGCACTTTGGTCTGCGGCTGCTCAAGGGTCTGCATAGCTGGTTCGGGCTGCTGAGCGATGTGGACTTCCGCATCCCGATCGGCTCGGTGCAGTTCCTGGGTCGTCACCTGTTTCTGGTGAATGAGCCCCAGGCCATCAAGCGAATGATGGTCGATCAGGTCGACGACTTCCCCAAGCATCCCCTCACCCTGTGGGTGCTGGAGCCGTTGATCGGCCGCGGCATCTTCTCGGTCAATGGCAGCGAGTGGGCCCGCCAGCGCCGCCTGGTCGATCAGGCCTTTCAGCTGGCGCAGCTGCGCCGGGTGCTGCCGCAGATGCAGGGGGCCGTCGAGGCCATGGTGCAGCGTCTCGAGGCTGCTGTGACCCAGGCAAACGTGGCGATCGACGAGGAGATGACCCTCGTCACGGCCGATGTGATCGTGCGCACCATCCTTTCGCGGCCCCTGCAGGCGGCCGAGGCGGCGGGCATCTTCGAAGCCTTCAGCCGCTACCAGCGCCGGGCCGGCCGGGCCATGATGCTGCGCCTGCTGCAGCTGCCGCAGCGCACCCTGCAGGGCTACCTGGGCCGCCATGCCCGCACGATCCGCCACTGGATCCGCGACGCCATCGACCTGCGCCTTGCGGCCCCGCCAGCAAGCTCTGCGGCTCCCCAGGATCTTCTGCAAGCCCTGATCGATGCCCGCGATCCCGAGACCGGCACCCGCCTGAGCCGCGAGGAGCTGCTCGATCAGGTGGCGGTGCTGTTTCTGGCGGGGCATGAGACCTCCGCCAGTGGCCTGTCGATGGCGGCCTATCTGCTGAGCTGTTGTCCGCAGGCTCAGGATCGCCTGCGCGCTGAGGTGGTGCAGCTGCTCAGCTCCCAGGCCGGCGCGCCTGAGGGCAGCAGCCCGCCGGATCCTGATCGCCCCCTCAGCTTTGAAGACCTGCGCCAACTGCCCTATGCGGCGGCGGTGTTCAATGAAACCCTGCGCCTTTATCCGCCGTTGAGCTTTTTCATCCGCGAGGCCCAGCGCGAGGGCGAGCTGGTGGATCGCCGCTGCCCGATGCATTCGCTGGTGATGATTTCGCCCTGGGTGGTGCAGCGCCAGGAGGGCCAGTGGCCCCAGCCCAACGGTTTCAACCCCGAACGCTTCCTGGCCGACACCGCCACCCCCCAGGAGCGCCAGCTGGCCCGTGATGTGTGGCTGCCCTTCGGCATGGGGCCGCGCAAATGCCCCGGTGCCGCCTTTGCCCTGCAAGAGGCGCTGCTGGTGCTGGCCGAGCTGGTGCGCCGCTACGAGCTGCTGCCCGCCGACGGCCCGGCGCCCGACCTGGTCGGGCGCCTCACCCTGCGCTCGCGCAACGGCATCCGCGTCAAGCTGCGGCGTTTGCCTACGATGATGACATCATCAGATAACGTCATCATCGATGCGCACGATCATTGATCTGCCAGACACTGATCGTGCGGCGCTTGACGCGCAGTGCCTGCAACGGGGACTGTCCCGTGCCGAGGCGATGCGCCAGGCCCTGCGCCTATGGCTGCAGCAGCAGAGCCCAAACACCGGCAGCGTGTTCGGGCTCTGGGCTGATCGCAAGCAAGACGCGCTTGTAATGCAGCAGGCTCTGCGGGATGAGTGGTCAGGCCGGTGATGCACCTCCTCGACACCAATATCCTGATCGACGTGCTGCGTAGGGAGCAGGCGGCCCGGTCATGGCTGGAACAACAGCAGCGCCCTGCCATCAGCGTGATCACCTGGATTGAGGTCTTGGTGGGCTGCCGTTCTGAAGAGACTCCGGTTGTTGAGTCTTGGCTGGAGAGCTTTGATCGCCTGCCGCTGGATCAGGAGGTCGCTGCTCTCACTGTGACCCTCAGGCGGCGCCATAACCTCAAGGTCCCTGATGCGATCATCCTGGCGACGGCGCAGCACCATGGGTTGCAACTGGTCACCCGCAATGTGCGCGACTTCCCGTTGGCCTTGGGATCGGTGCTGCATCCTTATTGCCTGTGACGCCATGGCATGCGTTGGGATTCACCCGCTGAGCGTCCTGATTAGCCTGAAGACGATCGCAAGCCGTTCATGGGTCTGATCTGGGGCGCAGTTCCCTACATGGGCCCGATCGAGGTGCGTTTTGCCAACCGCCGCTGTTTCACCGGTGCGATGGTGCTGGGCGATGAGGTGCTGCTGGGCGCGATCCCTATGGAAGACATGGATCTGGTGCTGAAGAAGCCCCAGCTCCAATCAATCGCTGTGGATCCTGCCAGTCCGAACATCCCGTTGAGCCAGTCACGCTAGTCCTGTGGTGTTCGCGAGTCGTCGGACTGGGGTGCGGGGTGTTTCCCTGGGCCCTTGCAATATTGGCCCATTTTTGGACCTTTCTGACACCACATCTGGTGTGTGCCAGTGGCCCGGCAGGATGGTGTTCCGATTAGTCCTCCACCACGGCTGACGAGAAGTACGACAGAATACATGACAGTTCATGACCCCATGTTGTATGGCGGCATTCAGTCTGCGGTTGCCCCAGGAGCTGGAGCGCAGGTTGGGCGAGGAAGCCCGTCATTGCGGCCGGCCACGTTCAGAGCTGATCCGCGAAGCGCTTGAGCAGCTGCTTCGCAGCCGGGAGCAGGAGCGTTTTATGGCAAGGCTCGTTGCAGCCGCCGAGGTGCTGGCAAGCGATCCTTCTGCCCGTGCCGAAAGCCTGACGATCGCCGCTGATTTCCTCAATGCTGACAACGAAGCCCTGGCATTGGCGGAGGGGAGGGCTGATGCGCCGCGGTGAGATCTGGGTGGTGCGCCTGAATCCGAATCAAGGCGCTGAGGTGGGCAAGCTGCGCCCGGTGGTGATCATTCAGGCCGATCCGATCATCCAGGCTGGGCTGGCAACGGTGATCGTGGTGCCACTCACCACCCAACATCGCCCCGGCGCCAGGGCGCTGAGAGTGCCGATCCGCGCCCGTGATCGTCTGGTCTCAGATTCCCTGGCGATGGCGGATCAGCCGCTCTCCCTCGATCGCTCCCGGTTGGGCGATGGCCCACTCACGATTCTCACCGGTGAGGAACTGGCGGAGCTGGAGCGGGCGTTGCTGGGTGTGTTGGGGATCGGCTTCGCCATGTGACCCCGCCCCTCAGAACTGCACGGTGAGCTTGGCGCCCACGCGCAGGTCGGCTGCACCCAGCAGTTGGCCCATGTCGAGCAGGCCGCTGGCGTTGCTCACATACACATCGAGGGCGGCGGTGGGTTTGGCCAGCCAGCGCAGGGCCAGGGCGGCGTTGCTGCCGTTGCGGCCGCCGAAGCTGGTGGGCACGGCGTTGAGCTCGGGGATGAGTTGGAAGCTCTTGCCCAGCTGAATGTTGGCGCTCAGGCCCACGCCCCAGGGCGTGCCCAGGCCGCTCCAGGCCAGCTTGGGGTTGAGGTTGAAGGCCAGCCAGGGGGTGGCCTCCCAGCTGTTCACCGTTTCCAGGAACAGGTAGCCCTGGAAGCTGTTGGAGTCAAAGTTGCGGCCCACGGTGATGCGCCCGGCCGTCCAGAAGGGCAGGCTGCTGGTGGGCCGCATCACCATCGCCTTGCCGCCAAAGCGAATGTTGCGGTTGCCGGGGCCCTGGTAGGTGTTGAGAAAGCTGGCCGCCGGGGTGCCGGGGGCCACGCCGTTGGCGGCGGCGCCGGCATCGCTGAAGCCGCCGGCGTCGAGTTCAAACTGAAAATCATTTGAGGGCGAGTAGGCGCCCAAGGCAAACAGGTTGCCCAGGGAATCGCCGTTGGCGCTCACCTGGATTGTGTTTGCGGGCGGCAGCACGCCGGTGCTCACCGTCAGGCCCCCCAGGCTCAGGGAGCGCAGCCGCGGTTTGAAGCGCACCCGAGGCGAGTCAGGCGCGCCGGCGGTCCACACAAAGCGGCCGCTCAGCATCGGCTCCGTGGGGGCGCTGGGCAGGGTCAGGATCGCCGTGACGGGGGTGAGCCCATAGCCGTTGGTTACGGCCGCCTCCAGGGCGATGCGGGGGTTCACCGTGTAGTTGGCCCCCAGGCTGAGCACCGGCACCCGGTAGAAGCTGAGGCTGCTGTTGAACGCGTTGGTGCCCGGCCCCAGGGGAAACACCGCAGATGAAAAGAGGTTCAGCTGATCGCCGATGCGGTAGCTGCTGCCCACCCCCACAGTCACGTTGGTGCCGTAGAAGGTGCCGCCAGCCTGGGTTGATGGCAAGAACGACACGCCGGGCACCAGCGACAGCTGCCAGCGCGGCACGGGGTTCCAGCTCAGCGGCAGGTTCAGGGCGCCGATCCAGTTGCGGGTGAGGACTTTTTGGCCTGAAGTGTTAAAAATGTTGTCGCTGGTGGAGCTGCAGGCGTTCGAGTAGCAACCGCCGCTGCCCACGGTGAACACCTCGATCGAGCCCTCGGCACCGATCGCCCAGGTGCTGCCGCCCCCCAGGCGGGCGCGCAGGGCGCCGCCGCCTACGGTCCAGAGGTTCTCGGGCTGGGTGGGCCGCACGCTGATGCGCGCAAACAGCGGGTCATCGGCGTAGGTGTAAAAGGCCGATATCAGCAGCTTGCTGTTGACCGACAGGTCGGCGCGAAAGCCGTAGTTCTGGTTGCCGGTGCCGCCGCCCACACCGCCCGTGCCGGGGCTCACCTGCTGAAAGGTCAGCTGGGCGTAGCCGTCGTCGAGAAAGGCGGCCACCGGCAGCTGGCCCAGGCGCAGCAGCGGCGGGTAGCTGTCGGCGGGCGGCGGTAGGTCCTGACGCCGCTCTTCTGCTTCCGCCAGCGTGAGCGGCGGTCCCAGGGGCTGAGAGCCGGGAGCTGGGGCGATCAGAGTTTCCTCGCCCGCTGGCACCGGCTTCCACATGGGTCCTCTGCCTGCTGCCCCAGGCCCGGTGGCGGCGGCAGTGCCCTCGGCGCTTACCACCGGTCTCCAGATTGGGCCGAGCCCCGGCGCGGCGCTACCGGGCACAGGCATAAACACCGGGCCAGCCCCGATTGGTATGGGAGCAACCGGTTGCCAGCGCACCTGGGGCGGCGGCGCTTCAGGCGTCATTGCCCGCCTGGGGGTCGCTCAGCAGCACCAGGCCGGTCACGGGCCTGGCCTGCAGCAGCAGGTCTTGCTGCAGCTGGCTCAGCGCATCTTTGTGGGCCACGCCCAGTGCGGCCACCAGCAGCTGGGCCTGGCAGCGGCCGGCCTGCAGCAGATCGCTGCCCAGCAGCACCTGGGCGGCCGGGTCGCTCTGTTGCAGCGTGGCCTGCAGCGCCTGGGCCAGATGGGCGCCCCGCTCGCCCAGGGGGCCCGCAGGGATCAGGGCCACCTGCGGACACCCCTGCAGTGGCCCATGGGCCAGCAGCTCCAGCAGACCGCTCCAGCGCTCGGCATGGCTGCTGTTCAGCTGGCCCAGCAGTGGGTAGGGAAGCAGCTCCAGCAACTCTTCGGTGTGAAACACCAGCCCGCTGCGCCGCTCCAGCAGCAGGGCACCACCGGCTCCGCTCAGTAGCCCGGCCAGCAGCCCGATCGCCAGGTTGAATGCGGGGCGGGGCTTGATTGGCCTGTCGCTCAGTGTGGGCGCTGAGATCAGCTCCCATGGCTGCGAATCGCGGGCCAGCTCCAGCTTCTGCTGCTCCAGGTTGTTTTCCAGGTTTTGCAGGATGCTATTGTCGCGGGTGGCATTGCGGTTGAGCTGCTGGAAGGTTTCCACCACCCCAGGTGGGCGCTCCAGGGCCTTGAGCTGCGATTGGGCCAGGCGAATGGCGCTGCTGATCTCCTGGGCCAGTTGGCGGTTCATCACGCCGATCAGCACCCGCCGCTGTTTCTGCAGGCTCACCACGATCGGGTTGTTGTCTTGAAAGCGGCTGCGCCGCTCGGCGATGGCGCGATCGAGCTCCTGCAGGCTGGTGCTCGACGCACCACCGCCTCCCACTAAGGTGCCCAGCACGCCCACCGAAGCCGTGCTACTGGTCATGTTGATCAGCTCCCGGTCGCCGGCGCGCTGCACCCGGGCCAGCTGAAACTGCAGATCGAAGATCCGTCGGTTCAGCTCGCTCTGCTGCGCCTTGAGGCTGCCGGGGTTGCTCCCACCGGTGATCGCAGAGATGCCGCTGAGCAGGGAGCCCAGGCCGGTCCCATCGCCCAAGCTGCCAATGTTGCTCGAACCGCCGCCGCTGTAGGGCAAGGCATCGGCGCTGGTGAGGGTGAAGCGGTTGGCAAAGGCTTCGGCGCGGGCGCGGCTGGCTTCGGCCCTGGGTTGGTAGATGGCCAGCTGGTCGTTGAGGTAGCGGATCAAGGCCTGCAGGCTGCGCTGGCGCTTGCGGCCCGAATAGTTCTGATAGGTCTCGGCCAGCTTGCGGCTGGCGGCGAGCACTAGGGCCGGGTCGGTGCCCTGGTAGGTCACATCGAGCACGCTGGTGCCCTTGGCGGCTTTGGCCCCCACGGCGCCGGCCCAGCCGCGCAGGCTCAGCCCCGCCCGTTGATCGGGCGGCAGCTGGCTTTTCACGTAGTCAAACACCGGCAGCAGCACCGACGGGCTCAGCAGGATCTTGAGCTCGGTCTCCTGGCTGCTGGAGCCGCCCGCGCCGCCCAGCACCCCTCCTACACCCCCCAGGAGTGCCGACAGGCCCCCCCCCTGGGAGAGCAGGCTGCTCAGGCCCGAGCCGCCCTTGTCATCGGCCAGCACGATCTGAAAATCGGCCTGCCACACGCGGGGGGCGCGGGCCGTGGGCACCGCCGCGCTCAGCAGGCCGCCGGCGCTGCAGGCCGCCACCAGGGGCCAGCCGCGCCGCAGGGCCGCCCATAGGCGGCCAAAGTCGATCGATTCTTCTGCTGGCGCAGGAGCTGTGGGCGTGTTCACGGCGAGAAGATCCGGTAGAGCGAATACACGCTCAGGAAGGGCCCGGTGAATTCGTTGAGCACGCTGGCGCTGGCCGAGAGCAGCGATTCATCCACCCGCACGATGTCGCCGGCCATCAGGATCGGGTTCTTGTAGTCGCCCGTGGAGGCGCCGGGGCTGTAGCTGAAGCGGCGGCGGTCGGTCTTGCCCTCCTTGGTGAAACGCACGAATTCCACCGGCCCACGCAGCAGCTCGGGACCACCGGCCGCCACCAGCGCCTGGTTGAGGCTCGAGCCCTGGGGCAGGGTCACCGTGCCGGGGGCCTTGACCCGCCCGCTCACAAACACCTCGATGCGATCGGGCGACAGGTTGGTCTGCGCGGCCTGCAGCACCTGGTCGCGCAGCTCGATGTTGGAGCGGCTGATGACCACAACGTCGCCGTCGTAGAGGCGAATGTTCTGGGATTCATCGCCCTGGGTCAGCAGGCGTAAAAAATCCAGATCGGCCTGGATCTTGCCACCACCGGCGCTGAGGGCCTGGCGCCGGGTGACGCTCACCTTGGCCAAATCCGAATAGGGGGTCACCCCCAGCCCGGCCCGGATCGCGTCAAACACGGTGGGCAGCCGCAGATTGACACTGGCCAGGCTGGCCCCCGTCGCATCCAGCCCAAGGCCTCCACCGCCGCCACTAGAAGGGGCCGCGGCTCGCCCGCTGCCCAGGCTCTGCAGCACCGAATTGGCCAGCGAGCTCAGGCCGGGGTTGCCGCTGATCGCGCTGGGCAGCCGGATGCCCCCAACGCTGCCGCCGCCAATCGGGGCCACGGTGGTGGGCCCAGAAGCGGCCGAATCGCTGATCGCCTGCTGCCCGCTCAGGTAGTAGTAACCGGGCCGGCGCACCTCACCGCCCACGTACACGCGGATCGGCCGGAACGTCACCGGCCGCACGTAGACCTCCGGCTTGCGCACGTAGGTCTTGAACTGCTCCGTGAGGAAGTACCGCAGCTCCTCCACGGTCAGCCCTTCTACAAACAGGGCCCGCAACCGCGGCAGGTAGAGCGTGCCATCGGGCCCGATCGCAAAGATGCCCGAATACTCCGGCACATCCAGCAGCTCTACCTGCACCGCATCCCCCGGCCCGAGGATGTAGCTGTCGACGATCGCCCTGCCGCTGCTGCGGCTGTTGCCCTGAACCGGCTGCGGCGCCTGGCGAGGGCTCTGTGCCCCTGCTGGGCAGGGTGCCAGCAGGGCAAATGCAACAAAGCCCGAAACCAAGTTCTGACAGGAAGCTTTGTGCTGGAAACGAAGCTTTCGACTCATTCAGCAGACCTTAGCTCCTCCTGCGGGTTGTGCATGGATGAGGTGCATCGGGTTCAGGGTTGTGCGAATTTGGTGTTGGCTGCAGCGAGATGGTGGAGCACGGCTCCCATCCGACGCAGAGTGCCGCATGTTTGCGATGTCACGATGGATTCATGACTGTTCTCGTGAACGGCGGCGCCGGCTATATCGGCTCCCACGCTGTGCGGGCCCTGCAATTGCGGGCTACTGCCCGCTGGCGATCGTAAATCTGGTTTACGGCCACCACCAAAGGCACTCCCTGAGCCGCCGCCCACCGGCACTCGGCACCACCAGCCCACGCACCACCTTCAGCCCCCCACACCATTGCGCCTCCCCGCCGCTCTCCGCAAATCGCTCCAGCCCCTGCTCAGCCAGCAGCCTGCCGCACAACTGATCCGCCACACAGCGCGGCAGCAGTGGCGCCTGATCGCCCTCAATCTGGGCAGCACCCTGGTGGAGGCCGGCACCGAAGGTTCCACCCTGGCGGTGGTGTTCCTGGCGGTGGAGGTGCTGTCGGCGCCGGCGGTGGGCTTCAACTGGGCCACGAACCCACTGGCGAACTGGTGGCCGGCGGCGGCGAGCTGGCTGAACGGCCTGCCGGCTACGGCGGTGTTTCTAAGCCTGCTGGTGCTGGCGGTGCTGCTTCAGGCGCTGCAGAGCCTGAGCAGGTTTCTCAATCTGGTGAGCGTAGGTAATTTCAATGCCCGCTGCCGCGCGCTGGTGACGGCGCGCATCCACAGCCAGGTGCTGAGTTTTAGCTTCCCCTGCGCCAGCGGCTATAAGGTGGGTAACCTCATCGACTACGCCAGCCAGGGCCCGGAAGCGGTCAACATTCAGATAAAACTGAGCAGCAACCTGCTGGTGGGGGTGTTGCTGATCGCCACCTACCTGACGGTGCTAGTGGGCATCTCACCCTGGCTGCTGCTGGCGGTGGTCATGATGGTAGGGCTGGTTATGCTCTTACAGAAGCAGCTGCTACCGCGGATCACAGCTGGCTCGAGAGCGGTGAACGAAACCCAGGTGGCGATCAGCAGCCGCATTACCGAAGACTTCCAGGGCCTGCGCCTGCTGCACAGCAGCGGTCAGCTGGATGCGGCCGATGAGCGCCTGTGCAGTGGCATGGGCCGCCTGGAACGCCAGCTGAGCCGCCAATCCAGGCGCCTGGCGGTGGTGGGGCCGCTCGCCAGTTTCCTGCCGATTCTGGCAATCGCCATAATTCTAAGCCTAGGCGTGCTGCTGCTGGCGGAGCGCAGCACCGGCGTGCTGCCCAGCCTGGTCACGTTCGTGCTGGCGTTGCAGCGGCTGAACAGCCGCTTCAGTGACCTGGTGGACACCGTGAACCAACTGGCAGACAACAGCGGCCGCATGTGGCGGCTGAATCAAATTCTTTCGGCTGAGGGCAAACAATTCCGCCGCCAAGGCGGCACACCCTTCCGGGCCATCGAGAGGGATATTCGTTTTGAGGGGATAGGGCTCCAGTACGCCCCCGAACTGCCACCGGCCCTGAGCGGCATCTCCTTCACCCTCCCTAAGGGCCAGATGCTGGCCCTGGTGGGCCCCAGCGGCGCCGGCAAGAGCTCGATCGCCGATCTACTCACGGGCCTCTACACCCCCAGCAAAGGCCAGATCTGGATCGACAACACACCCCTAGAGCAGCTGGAGCTGGCCAGCTGGCAGCAGCGCCTGGGGGTGGTGAGTCAGGACACGTTTCTGTTCAACGCCTCCATCGCCGAGAACATCGCCTTCGGCACATCGGGGGCCACTCGGGCCCAGATTCAGGCCGCCTGCCAGGCGGCCCAGGCGGCGGGCTTCATCGAAAGCCTGCCCCAGGGCTTCGACACCCTGATCGGTGAACGAGGCTACCGGCTCAGCGGCGGCCAGCGGCAGCGCTTAAGCCTCGCGCGGGCGATCCTGCGGGATCCGGAGCTGTTGATCCTCGATGAAGCCACCAGCGCCCTGGATTCCCAGAGCGAGCGGCTGGTGCAGGAGGCGATCGAGCGCTTTGAGCGCAACCACACGGTGCTGGTGATCGCCCACCGGCTGAGCACGATCGTGCGGGCCGACCAGATCCTGGTGCTGGATCAGGCCCGCGTCGTGGAGCGCGGCAGCCACGCCAGCTTGCTGGCCCAAGCCGGTCTTTACAGCCAGCTGTGGCACCAGCAAACCCAAACCAACCAACCGGCCCACGCCTGACGACCTGATGCCCTTCGATTCCAGCTCCCGCATCCTGATCACCGGCGGCACCGGCAGCTTCGGCAAGGCGTTCATCGCCGAAACGCTCAGGCGCTATCCAGACGTGCAGCGGCTAGTAGTGTACAGCCGCGACGAGCTCAAGCAGTGGGAGCTGCAACAGCTCTACCCTCCCGACAAATTTTCCCAGCTGCGCTGCTTCATCGGCGACGTGCGCGACCGCGGTCGCCTGGTGCGAGCTCTCGAAGGCATCGACACCGTGGTGCATGCCGCGGCGCTCAAGCAGGTGCCAGCTGCCGAATACAACCCGATCGAGTTCATCAATACCAACGTGCTCGGTGCCGAGAACGTGGTGCAGGCCTGCCTCGATACCGGTGTGAAGCGCGTGGTGGCCCTCAGCACCGACAAGGCCGCCGCGCCGATCAACCTCTACGGCGCCACCAAACTCTGCTCCGACAAGCTGTTCATCGCCGCCAACAACATCAAGGGATGGCGCGATCTGCGCTTTTCGGTGGTGCGCTATGGCAATGTGATGGGTTCGCGTGGCTCGGTGATTCCTTTTTTCCTGGAGAAGGCCAAAACCGGCATGCTGCCGATCACCGACCCCACGATGACCCGCTTCAACATCACGCTCAGCGAAGGCGTGGCGATGGTGCTGTGGGCACTGGAGCAGGCCCTGGGCTGTGAGCTGTTTGTGCCCAAGATCCCCAGCTACCGGATCACCGATGTGGCCGAGGCGATCGGTCCGAGTTGCGAGAAGCCGATCACCGGCATCCGCACGGGCGAGAAGATTCATGAGGAGATGATCACCGCCTCCGACAGCTTCACCACGATCGACCTGGGCCCCTATTACGCGATCTTGCCCAGCGACGGCCGCGTTCAGCAGCGTTACCAGGAGGCGGGCATCAGCAATACGGCCGTGCCCAATGGCTTCGCCTACAACTCCGGAGATAATCCGGAGTTTCTGAGCGTAGAGCAGTTGCGTGCGCTGATCCGAGAACACGTGGATCCAGCCTTCCAACCCGCATGAGCAGCGAGCCCCTGCCCTTTCTCCCCTACGACCGCCAGACGATCAGCGAAGGCGATATCGCCGCGGTGGTGGAGGTGCTCCGCTGCCCCTTCTTCACCCAGGGACTAGCCGTGCCGGCTTTGCCGCAGGCGGTGGCTACAAAGGCAAGCGAGCACCATGGGCTAGCGGTGAACAGCACCTTCAGTGGCTCAAGGGTGCGCGGAAAAACCAACCGGCTGGAGATCCATGTATGTCAATCTAATTGATTGGCTTGACAAGAAATAAGATTGATAGGATAAATTCATTAACATCATCACTAAGCCATGGAGCTTAATCGGATTGTCGACATGAAAATTTTAACAAAATTCTTTAAAGGCGTTAAAAACCTATTGCGGAAATGGGCAAAACAAAAATTATCCAGGCAGGATCCATTGCAGGAGCTTAAGCTTAAGTGGAGACTCAAATCCTTCGAGGCCCGTGAATTGAAATATCTCTGTATGCAAGACCTTATGCAGAGAACGCCACCCAATACGGATGTTCTTGAGCTTGGCGTAGGTGGTGGTGCGGGCCTTCAACTGCTTATTAAGTTATGCCACCAAGCACAGAGACACTACATTGGATTTGATACATTCTCCGGCTCCTGACGGAGTTTCAGAGGATAATTTCTTTAAGTCATCGTCAAAGCCAATTTATAAGTGCTTTGACGAAAAGTACTTGCGGCAACAGCTCGAAACTTTGGGTTACGGCGAGAGTCTAATTAAAGAAGCTAGATTTATACGAGGATTGCTTCCAGATACACTTAAACTATATACTGAAACTCCTGGATTTGCTTATATCGATTTAGATTTATAAGAATCTTACTTGGGATCTCCGCGCGCGCTGTACTCTCGAATGGCAGATGGCGGTATTATTCTGCTAGATGAATACGATGCGTACAAGGACCTAATAAAATGGCCTGGCACCAAAAAGCTATCGATAGATTTTGCAAAGAAAAAAATGTCATACTTCAATCACATTAGACTGGAAGAAATTATATCTTAAAGGCAGCTTGTGGCTAGCTTTAAATAGTCATCACCTACTCCTCTGTCGGCGGTCAGCATATTGGCACATCTTGGAGGCCAATTTGTTTCCACAAAAGACTGATGAAAAAGGAAAGAAGTTATTGGCTAGTAGAGTCGCTCTACTCTATTTAGTCGTTAAATTCAATAAGATCACCGACTCGTCAACCCATTGAAATTTAGTGAGCACAAACAAAGACAAAATGAAGACACCACAAGTCTCGTGCATCGATGAAGCAGCTGATTATTTGAGAAATAATGGTTTGGCACAAAATGTTGATGCCTCAAGGGGAAAAGATCTTGGCGTTAACGAGAAGCTTGAGACGAGAGTTCCCTTCAAACCAGATTTAATCGATCTCTGTCGCCTTCATCGTCTTGTTATTGAGCAGAAAAGAACAACAGTTCTTGAATTCGGGACGGGTTTAGGGCTGATACAAAGTTCGTCACAAGGGCCCTTGCCGGGGCTGTCAGCATGCGTTGAGGTCGGCGGAATCGCCTCCTCCTTGTGCTCAAAAGCGTTTCCGCCGCAACCGATCTCGATCTGATCAGCTACCCTAAGGCAATTCCGGATGCCCGCATGCGCCGCGGGGTGCGGATTCCGGCCTGGTACCTGCTGCTGGTGGCGGTGCTCGGGATCCTGAGCCGCTGCCAGAGCCTGCGGGATCTGGAGCGATTCGCCATCCGCCACCACGCCGTACTCACTGAGGCTTTAGGCCTTGAGCTGCGGCGGCCGCCTTCTGATTCAGCCTTCCGCTACTTCTTCCACCAGGTGGATGTGGCGGCTTTGTGCACGGCGATCCGCGACTGGACCATCGCCCAGATCCCAGGTGGCGCAGCTGATCTTGACCAGCTGGTCTGTGATGGCAAAACGCTGAGAGGCTCGATTGAGGCCACTGCCGGTGGTGGCTCGGCGTTCATTGCCCAGGTGACGCTGTATTCAGCAGCACTGGGCGTGGCGATCAGCCAAGCCTGCTACGCCACCTGTGAGAACCACGAGCGGGCCGTGCTCAAGCAGTTGCTTGGCGAACTGGATCTCGAGGGCGTGCTGATTCAGGCGGATGCCCTGCACACCCAGAAGCCGTTTTTCGGCAGCTCAAGGAGCAGGGGGCCGACTTCCTCTTGACGGTCAAGGCGAACCAGAAAACGCTTGACCGCCAGATCCGCAGCCAGTTGCAGGGAAATCGCAAGATCCCTTTCATGGCAATGGATCACGAGATCAGCCATGGCCGCGACATCACCTGGACGCTGCGGGCCAAGGAAGCACCCGAGCACATCCGCGAGGCCTGGAGCGGTACGAGCTGGATCGTGGAGGTAACGGCCAACGGCAGCCGCGACGGCAAGCCCTTTCGGGCCACCCACCTGTTTCTCACCAGCCTGCGCACCACAGCAGAAGCGCTGCTGCAACTGGTGCGCGACCGCTGGAGCATTGAGGGCTGGCACTGGATCCGCG
>Ga0194129_10001186_pt1 | contig 44281 bp, 37 predicted proteins | sample TA2KigCa35mmetaG_FD_150862 | JGI IMG/M metagenome (GOLD analysis project Ga0194129, IMG submission 150862) | Freshwater microbial communities from Lake Tanganyika, Tanzania - TA2015038 Kigoma Deep Cast 35m | ecosystem: Environmental > Aquatic > Freshwater > Lake | place: Tanzania: Lake...
ACGGTATGAACAATATGAACAATATGAACGGTATGAACGGTATGAACGGTATGAACGGTATGAACGGTATGAACAATATGAACGGTATGAACGGTATGAACAATATGAACGGTATGAACAATATGAACGGTATGAACGGTATGAACAATATGAACGGTATGAACAATATGAATGGGATGAATAATATGTCTAATGATAGAGGTTATCAGCAAAGAAATAATTCTAAAAAACAAAACCAAAATTTTTCAATGGGTGGTAGGGAGGGAACAAATGCTGATTTAGCTGTTAGAGTAAATGATATGAGAAATCAAGTAGCAACTAGCATAGGTATGGATCCTCAAGCATTATTGCATATGACACCTGAACAAATAGAATCACAAATACGTAAACAAAAAAATAAAAATTATATGCAAGAAGATGAAGTACCATCATATGAAACTAAAAAATATGTTAAAAAAAATATTAAACAAACAGAAAAAAATTCAAATAATTCGGATGAAGCAAATAATTCAGACGAATCTAACAATTCTGAAGATGAAGAAACAAATAGAAAGAAAAAATTATTACAAATGATAATTGATATGAAAAAAAATAATCAAAATAAAAAAAATGGTCTTAAAAAAGCAGTAAAAAATTATAAATCAAAAAAAAGTAAAAAATCAGAATCAGAGTCTGATTCTGAATCAGAATCAGATTTAAAATCTAAAAAAAATAATAAACAAAATAGTAAAAAAAATAGTAAAAATGTAAAATTTGCAAAAGGTACTAAATTTAATAAAAAAAAATCTGACACTGAATTATCAGAATCATCCGAATCATCTCAATCATCTCAATCATCTCAATCATCTCAATCATCACAATCATCTCAATCATCACAATCATCTCAATCATCACAATCATCTCAATCATCACAATCATCACAATCATCACAATCATCACAATCATCACAATCATCACAATCATCACAATCATCTAATTCATATAGCAAATCAAAAAATTCTAAACAAAATTCTAAACAAGAATCTAAACAAAAGTCTAAACAAGAATCTAAACAAAAGTCTAAACAAGAATCTAAACAAAATTCTAAACAAAATTCTAAACAAAATTCTAAACAAGAATCTAAACAAGAATCTAAACAAAATTCTAAACAAGAATCTAAACAAGAATCTAAACAAAATTCTAAACAAGAATCTAAACAAAATTCTAAACAAGAATCTAAACAAGAATCTAAACAAGTAAAAAGACAAAAAATAAAAATCGAAATATCTCCAGAAAACGAAAATATAAAATATTATTCAGATTTTATGATAGACTTTAAAGAAAAATTTGACACAACTTATAAAAATATATCTGATATGAAGTTAAGAATAAATAATTTAAATATAACACCAGAGATAAAAGAACCATATAATAAATTAAATATAATTATTGGTGAACAAACAAAAAAAATAGAATTAGAAGATGGAATATATCCATTAGATGATTTAATTGAAGGTATTACTGAAAATTTAGAAGATGTAAATATTGTTTGTAAAGTTGATAAAAAAGGTAGAGTAATTATAGAAAATACAAATGATGAAGACTTTAAAATTGAATGTGGAGAAAAATCATTTGGAAGATTCTTAGGATTTACAGAATCAGAATACGAAAATGCATCTAAATATGTATCTGAAACTTGTTCCCCATTAAGCATATCTAATATATTTATTAGTTTCACTAATATTAATACTAAACCAATGTATAAAATTAATTTAGATGGAGAAATTACTCAATTAATTGAATTAGATAAATCTATTTCTGAGTTAGATTGTTTAATTATTCAAATCAAAAATTCAAATACAACAGAAGAGAAAGATTTTCATGATTTTAATGGTGAATTATATTCTCTTGAATTAGAATTTGAATGTGATAAAAATTGAATAAATTATAACTAAGTTTACTTGGATATCTCTTAACAGCCTAATAGGTTGCGAGTAATCAAAGATTACTCCAAGCTCTAAAAATCAATATTTTTCTTAAAAATATTGATTTTTTCAGGTGTTTAAACACCTAGGCAGTTAAGATTCCGAAAGAATTTGTTGAAGACAAATTTTTATATTTTTACCTTTAACTTTTATATTTTTTAGCCGTCGGATAAAGGATAACAAAATTAATAATTATAAAGAATGCTTTTATATTTTGATAAATTTAAAAATTAATGAAGATAAAAATATATATGTTATCCTTTATCCGACGGCTAAAAATATAAAAGTTAAAGGAGTCTTAACTGCCTAGGTGTTTAAACACCTGAAAAAATCAATATTTTTAAGAAAAATATTGATTTTTAGAGCTTGGAGTAATCTTTGATTACTCGCAACCTATTAGGCTGTTAAGGGATATTGCTTGATATTCGTCAATTAAAAAACAACTAAATCAATGATTATTATTTTTTATATTTTTATTTCTTTTAATATAATAGAAGCTAGTTCTTCATTACCTAAATTACCAGGAAAATAATATACCTTACCAAAAAAGTAAAATAATATTTGAAATGCTATCAATAAAAATACAGTAAAAAATGCTGTTTTTATAGAACCAGACATATTTTTATTTTCGTTTATTTCTATTTTACTATTTTTTATATTTTTCCATAATAATATCATTAATATAATTAATAAAGTTAGTAATAATAAACCACTAATAAATGTATATTTATTAATATGTTTTGTTAATATTTTTTCTCTATTAGAAAATGTATTTAATGTTGCTTTAAGTTTGTCATTAAAAAATAAACCCGTTATTTTTTTTTTAGAAAAATCTAATATATTATTATTATTAATGTTATATTTTTTTAATGTATTAAATATTTTTGTTATCGTTCTATTATTATCTTCCCTTTTTTGAATTTCTTCATTTTCTATGATTCCTTTATTTTCTTCATTTTCTATGATTCCTTTATTTTTTTCAACTTTTATATTATTTATACCAGAATATAAATGTTTACTGATATCGTCTAAATTGTTATTCATTACATTATTTATTTCTGGTGTAATTATTTTATAAAAAAAAGTAATTTCATATATAGTTAATATTGTGGCAATAAGTAAAATTGAAAATATACCTTTTTTTCCTTCAATAGTTTTTAAACAGCTAATTATTCCTGTATTACATACAGGATCATTTTTTACAATTCTATTTTTGTTCATTAATAATTATATAATATAATTATATAATAATTATATTATATAATTATATTATATAATTATTATATATGTCTATACTTGGAAAAAAATATGAATTATTTAGATTGTCAAATCTAATTATAATATTTTCAAATGTATTATTTTTTATGATTGTTCAAACATTATTTTTTAAATATGTTGCTTCAAAACAATTTGAAATTTTATTAGAAGATAAAGTTAATATAATAAATGAATATTTAAAACATGATGAAGAACAAAAAGAAAAAATTAAAAAATATATAAATAAACAAGAAACAAAGGAACTTATCGAAAAAGGCACCGAACAAGCAACAGAAAGAAATAAAATAAATAATAAATTAATATTAAAATGGACAGGTATACCACTGATTATAGCATTAACTATATTTATTGTAAGCGTTTTAAGATTAAAAATACAGGGAAAATATTGGAATAAAATACATACTGGATTATTATTATTGGTAATTACTGCTTATTTAACAGAATTATTTATATATTTTGCAATTGTAAAACAATATCAATTCTACGGTGATCATAATATATATTCAAAATTATATAATAATCTGTATGAAATAAATAAAAATTAAATTATAAATAAAAATTGAATTATAAATAAACTACATTATATCCTTATAATATAATAAATAAATAATGACAGAAATTAAATCGGCTCCTTTTAATATAATGGATGACAGATTAAAAGTGATAAATGTTATTCTTGATATGTATCCAGAATTAAAAAAAGATAAAAATGATATAATAAATGTAGTTTATGGTAAATTAAGTAAACCAAATAAACAAATATTTACAAAAATACGGCTAGATAATAAAGAATTATATATAGATACTACTGGATTAGTTTTAGATGAAAATTTAAATTTTAAAGGCTTAATAATAAATAATATTCGTTATCTTTTTGATGATAATATTGATCTAGCAGAATATGAGATTTTATTAACTAAATAATAATTTGTCAACTAAATAATAATTTGTTAACTAAATAATAATTTGTTAACTAAATAATATTTTTTTTTCTTTATTTCTAATATATAAAATAATATGAGTAATAATATGTGTATAAATACAAGTGTAATGGAAAGTGTAAGTACTGACAAAATAGAAACAAAAAAGTTTGATGAAAAACGATGTGCTCCTGGTAAAAATTTTGAAGCAGGATCGTGTATTGTATTGCCAGTTTTAATTGAAATGGTTAATGCATATAATAAAACACATAATGATAAAATTAAATTAAGTTGTAGAACAGAGATATTAAAACCAAAAAGATATAAAAAATATTTATTAAGAGAAATAAAAAATAAATATAAAAATGTATGTGATGGACAATTATGTTGGGCACAACAAGATTTTGTAAAACAAATGGATGATTTTATGAAAATTGAATTAGAAAAATTTACTTTCAGACCACTTGGGCCAAATGGTCGATTTGAATGGTTAAATACTGTAAATATTGATGAAGTTATGAATCAATATGAAATGAATATTAAAGAATTTTCATTTTTGGGTGCAGTACCAATGGATTTTCAAAAAATAAATTTAAAAGGAGTAGCAGATATAAACATAGATAAAGAAGTAAAAGACGGTGTCACAAAATTTGGTATTATATTTAATTTAGATGAGAGTTGGCAATCAGGATCACATTGGACAGCAGGATATGCTGATGTTAAAAATGGTCAAGTTTATTATTTTGATTCATATGGTTCTCCACCAGAAAAAAGAGTAATTGAACTATTTAAAAAATTTATTTATTATTATGAATCAAAAAATGAAGGTAAACATTGTAAAATACGTGTAAATAGAACACGTCATCAATTTGAAAATTCTGAATGTGGTGTATATTCTATAAATTTTATATTACAATTATTAAATGGTAAATCATTTGATGAAATAACAAAAGAAAGAATAAAAGATAGAGAAGTAAATAAATTACGTAAAGAAATATTCAGAAATACTAATTTTAAAACTGAATCTGAGGCATAATTATAGAATACCTTGCAAATTATTATTTTTATCAAATAAAAAAGCACCATCATCGCGTAATAATATAAAGCTTATATTATACACGTTATAAGCTTCTCGATTATAAAAATCGGATGATTCAATAACAGTAGCATTTTCATCATAAAGATATTGTTTCTCTTCAGATGTTTCACTATTTATTCTTTTTTTTAAAGGTATAAGCTTATTTGTTTTACCGTGACCATGTTTGTTTACCATAAAATTACCACAATTACCATTACATTCCTCAAAAATATTATTAAATGTATTATTTTTAACATATCCAATTCTAAAATTAAATTTATCATTATCAAGTAATTGATAACATAAATTATTTTTATATTTATTAAATTCTTCCATCCATAAATTATCTAAATTTCTATCATATATTTTGTTTCCACTAAAATCGTTATAGTATTCGTTTAAATCTTTTATCATTAAATTAATACTATCATCGACAAGAGTAACATAAATTTTTACTTTTCCATTTGGTGATTCTTTAAAATCACCGATTTTTAAAAATTCTCCACTTTTCCATATTGATTTTGATGAATATTTTGATAAATCTATATTATTTTTTATGTTATTATTTGATTTTTTATTATACATATTCAATATAATAATTAAAAAAACTATATTAAATATAATACTAACTATGCTAATAATTTTATACATTATATATATATATATATATTATTTTTTATATTTTTGTCATAATATCTTCTAGATTTATATTAATATCATTTTTATTTTTTATATTTTTAAAATTATATGATCTATATAAATTATATAAATCATCATATTTAGAGTTATCTTTTTTTAAACTGTCTATTATTTTAAATATAAATTTATTTTTATTTTCTTCAATATATTTATCTTTAAATTTATCATTTAAAGTAATATTGTCTACTATATCTAAAATAAATGTTTTATATTTTTGATCAGATCTGACAAATGTTATATTATTCCACATTTCAGTATATTTATGTTTTACTGATTCAAACCATTCTTTTTCTCTTTTAATTAATTCACAATGAGCAACTCCAAGATACCAATATACAACTCTATCTAGAGAATAATTAGGATTTGTTTTTTCTAATTGACTTAATTCTTCATTAATCCATTTCTGACAATCTTCAGGTGTCATTTCTATTTTTGGAGGGTGTATAAATTTTGCATATTCGTGTACAACCTTAAGATAATCAGGACTTGTTTTCTTTACAATCTTATCTGTTGGTAAAAGTTGTATAAGAACACCTTTTTCAAATGATGTTGTTTTAGATCTAAATGGTTCAGATTTACATGTATCATTAAAAAATGATTCATATGATGAATATTCCAATAATGTACATTGCCAGAAATCACATTCATCTAAATCACAACATTCTAATTGTAATTGTACTTGGTCCCAATAATATATTGGACAAATTTCACCTTTAACTTCTCCGGTTTTTAATATTTGACGAGATAATGGTACTTTAATTTCAAGCATACGTCCAACTAATTCTGTTAAATGTATATTATCATTTTTATATGGAGTAACAATTCCATCAGGCGAAGCACCTAGACAACCTATTGTTGGATGTTCGACCATACCAAACTCATGAACCAACACATTCATTCTGTATTCATAAATTAACTTTGCAATATCTTCATATTTTTTTCCATGATATGTTGCTTCATTATTTTGAAATGTTTCTCTTATTTTTTTAACAATCATTTTATAAGGGTATTCATATTTATTTTCACCAATAACAACACCAGCATCACTAGCAGTAATCTTTCCATCACGCTGTGTATACCATTCGGGAGAACGTTGTGCAGGATATTTTATTGAATTTAATTTTTCAAATTGTAATCTACGTCTAACTATTTCTGGTTTTGTAACATCGTCATCAACTTGAATATCGTGAAGCCACTGGGAACCAAATGGACCGAATAATTCATTAATACCATTGTGACGTATAGGTAGACATTTATGTGAATTAAATATATTTGTAAGACTATTATAATTATTATTTGTTTTGTATGTAGTATCAAGAATAAGATTATTATTTTTAAAATATGAATATTTAGAAAATACATCAATAAATTCTTGTTTATTTAATGTAATATTATAATTTTCATTTATTTTATTATATATGAAATCAATAAGTTCATTTAGTTTATCTTTCGTTTTAATATCATATTTTCTATTAAATTTTACAAGATAATCTTTTGTTTTGTACATTGTTTCAATAATTAATAAATATATATATTTATCTCTATATATCATTTTATTTATTTTGGTTTGTTAATTTAGTTAATTTAGTTAATTTAGTTATAACTTTTCAATTTTTATATTTGCTAAAAATATAAAAAGTAGTCAAATATTTGTATGAGTCAAATTTTATATTAAGTTAACTAAATAAAATTTAAAATAAAATTTATAATAAAACAAAATAAAACAATTTAACAAAATAAAACAATTTAATAAAATAAAACAATTTAACTAAATAACAATTGTATAATCTTATTATGATAAGAACTATAATCGATAATGTACACGGTTTTGTTAATTCAATAACTGGTAATGATTTAAATAATTCATTAAATGGACTATCTCTTGGTGAACAAGAATATAATCCGGGAACTGTTTTAAAAGAAAAAAATAATGATACAGAATATGTGTTTCTTGGATATGATAATACACGTGATAATTTGATATGTACAACAACATCCGGCAATATGTTAAATAATAATATATATATTATTAATAAAAATAATATTGCCAAAATTGTAAAACTTAATACTTTACAAGTTAATACAAGATATATTTTTGAATAAAAATTGGAGCAATCTTAAAAATATAAAGTATAATTTTATATTTTTACCTTTATATATTTTTATCCGTCGGATAGAGAATAAAAAAATTGATATTATTATAATCTAAAAGCATTATAATAAAATATTATTATGAATACAATAAGATGTCATCTGACACATTACCTTTTAATACAGAACTTGGTATAGCAGTAGCAGGCTCGGCGGATTCGGGTAAATCTACATTTATAGGAGTAATTACATCTGGGAAACTGGATGACGGTGATGGCAGTGCAAGATTAACAATTGCACGACATCAACATGAAGTTAATTCTAAAAAAACATCAAGTATTTCTACAAAAACATTTCTTACAAATAATAATCGTCCGGTAACTCTAATAGATCTATGTGGACAAGAAAAATATTTTAAAACAACTGCATATGGAATATCGAGTCAATATCCAGATTATTCTTTTTTGATTGTTGGTTCAAATAAAGGTATTCTTCCAATGACAAAACAACATGCAACAATATTAATGTCAAATAATATTCCAATTATAATAGTTTTAACACGTTATGATATTACACCAGAAGCAATTTATAATGAATCTAGAAAAATGGTTGAAAATTATTGTAAAAATTTTATAAAAGTCCCAGCAGATTTTATAAATTCTCCTTATAATAAATCATGTGAAACAGATTTTTATAAAATTCAAAAAATAGATGAAATAAAATCATATATGCGTTCAGATAATTCAAAACAACTAAAAATTCCAGTAATTACAATTTCAAATAAAAATGGTTATTATCTTGATTTTATCCAACAATTATTGTGCGAACTAAAAGTACGAAATATGTGGAGAAATTTTGATGAAGACGAAACAAAAAAACCAGATGAACGTTGTAATAATCGTATTATTAAATCTTTTATAAACAATATGGATTCTAAACTTTTTGAAAAACCAAAAAATAATACAGACCATGTATTTTTTGTTGATGGAATATATAATAAGAATGGGATTGGTCTAATTTTAGCTGGAATGAACCGAGGTGGCATTATTAATGTAGGTGATATAATGTATTTAGGCCCATTTAATAAAGAATTTAAAGAAATTAAAGTAAAATCTATGCAAAATTATTTGCAACAAAAAATAATGACTGCAGGAGATCATTCAAGAATAACAATTGCGATTGGTACAAATGATAAAGAAATTAATCGTAAAACACTTAGAGGAGGAATGGTCCTACTAAAAAATAAAGATATGATAAAAAATCATCTAGCATATCATATAACCGCAGCGATTACAATATTTCACCATTCAGCCACACTACGTGATGGATATTCTCCAATGCTTCAAATTGGTAATGTACGACAAACTGGTCGAATGATATTAGAACCAATAAAAAATGATTCAAAAGATTGTATTAAATCAAAAGAATTTGCATATGTAACATTTAAATTTAAACAACGCCCAGAATATATAGAACCTTATCAGGTATTTGTTTTCCGTTCAGGTGGAGTTCATGGCGTAGGTATTGTATTAAATTCAATACCAATTAGCAGTGATATTGATGCTAAACCAGATCCGCATAAATTAAAAAATAAAGTAAGAAAATTTTTGAAAGATATATAATTTTATTTAATATAATTTAGAAAAAATTGAATTAAATTAACTAAATAAAATAATTATAACTAATTTAACAAATAACAATTAATACTAATTATAAAAAATTAATGGATTATAAGGGTTATAATTTAACAGAAGAACAATTTAATTATGTTACATATCCAGAAATGGAAGATACAAAGTTATCAGCTTGTGCAGGATCGGGTAAAACTCAAGTGATAGTATTAAGAAATATATTTTTATTAGAAAATAATTTTTATAAACCAGATGAGATTTATCTGCTTGTATTTGGGCGCCTTGCACGCGATGATATTATTAACAGAGTAAAAATAGTAGATAAAAACAATTTAATTAACCATGAATATATTTCAACGATTGATGCATTATCAAAATATATTATTGATCCAAATAATAAAATAGATGTATCTTTACTATCATTTAAATTTATGGAATATCTTGAAAATAATAATACAGAAATATTACAACAAAATGATAAATTAAATAAAATAAAATGTATTTTTATTGATGAAGCACAAGATCTAAATGAAATTCAATACAATATTTTAATAAATCTCAAAAATAAATTAAATATTACATTACATTTTATTGGGGATTCCAATCAAAATATTTTTCAATTTAGAGATTCCGAATCAAAATATTTTATGCAATTTAATGGTAAACAATTTTTATTAACAACAAATTTTCGCTCTTATAAAGAGATTATAGAATTTTCAAAAAATCTACGTGTAGATCAAACTCATCCTATTATTTCAACAAAAGGAAATATTAATAAAAAACCTATATTTCACATAGGAAATACTGAAGAAAATATATTAAAAATACTAGCTGAATTAATTGATAATAAAGTAGAACTTTCAGATATCGCAATCCTATCACCTGTAAAAGGTCGCATTGGACTAAATTATTCGAGTGGTTTATGTATGATTGCAAATTTATTAACATCATATGATATAAAATTTACGCAATTTTATGATGAATCAAAAGAAGAAAGTAATCCAAATATGAAGTTTGAGCCAGTTGTTGGTCATATTGCATTAATGACGATATTTGGTTCAAAAGGATTACAATGGAAATATATAATATTAATTGGTGCAAAATCTAGTTTAATTAATTATTATAATTTTACGGAACAACAACATCATAATGAACGTAATCTATTATATGTTGGTACTACTAGAGCAATTGAATCACTTGATATAATTGTAGAAGAAAATAAAAAATCGATGTCAATTAATCATTGGTTTCAAGAAATAGAATCAGAATATTATGATATTAATTCAGAAAATTTTACTGAATTAAAATTTCCATTAATGAAATATAATTCTGAAAACTTATTTGATAATCGTATTACAAGAATTATTGACAATTTTCCAATAAGAGTTCTAAATGATATCTCAAATTTATTAAATTATGAAAATCTAAAAAGAAATTCCGAACGTCTATACGATTCAGATTTTACAAAAGTAGAATATGTCTCGCCAATATTTTTAGGAAAATTTATTGAATCATATTTTATTAATTGTATTAATTTAAAATATGATAAACCATTGAGACAATATACGGATATTAAGAATGTTATATCTGATAAAAATATAATAGAATGTGATAATCAACAAACATATGATTTTATAAATAAGAACAAATCAAATTTAAATTGGGATAAAATTAAAGATTTAGAAAATAAGATTCCTTCAAAAATATATAATGATCTATTAATAATGAAATTGAAATATAAAAAATTTAATATTCCTTTTGATGAATACACATTTATATTAAATAATCAATATTATCAAAAATTTGTAAAAAATAATGTAGAATATATTAAAAAAAATTATAATAAATACATTAATTGTAAAGATATTAAAAAATTAAGAAAATTAATATTTATTTGCGAAGTATTTCATCATGCATTGTCAACACAACACTATTATCATATTGACAATCATGGTGAAAAATTTAATTCAGTTTTGGTGAGATATGCCGATATGTTAACTGAAATAGAAAAATATGTAACTGAATCAGATTTTGATTATAATGTAAATAATCAATATATTGAAAATTTAAATCTTGTAGGAGAAATAGATCTGATTGATGTTCATAATGAACTTTGGGAGATTAAAGTAGTACAAGATATAAATCTAAAACATATATTACAATTACTAATGTATAATATTATGACAGAAATTAAAGAAAATTATAAGTTAAACTTTTTTAACTTTTCAAGAGGTGAAAAAATAATATATAATATACATTTATCAAATGAAAATATAAATAATTTAATTGAAATATTTCAAAAGTATTCAAATAGTAAATAATAATTTAGTTTACTTATCCTTTTATTAATTTAACTAGTTCAAGATAATTTAGTGCACGCATTTTGCAACATACATTAACAAAAAGATCTTGAATTAGTTTTGATCTAGCTTCAATAAATTCGGGTGTTTTATCAAAACCTTTAGATAAAAGTTCATCATTGATGTTATATTTATCACATATTTTTTTAAGACCATCATTTAATGGGATTTGTTTATCTCCGAGTAATTCACCACAAGTAGGACAGACCATGTAAAGCATTATTATATATTATAGTATTATAATTAAGTTAACTTAGTTATTAAATAAAATTCAATTTTTATTTAATATCTAATTTATCTTATATATAATATTATATATATGTCTGTAACTATGCAACCAGCTATTTCTGGGCAAAAACTTGAACAAGAAGCATTAAACAATTTAGATTTTGAAGATTATAAGAAGCAAGTATATTTAGAAAGAGAAAAACAACAAAAAAGATTACAAAGAAATCCACCCAAATTTAAATTCAATGATGATTATTGTGATTCTAAATCAGATATTAGTAATGCTTATCTATTTACTGGAATAATTTTAATTGTATTTGCAATAATAATGATGCTGCTCACATAATTTATTTAAGAAGTTCAGAATTGGCAGATATAATTTGATTGGGATTTGGATATGCTACTGTTTTAATATTGAATGTTGGATATGTTGAAAATTTATTTTCTGGTGTCCGTTCTACAAATTTTTCTATTTTTTTCTTATTATATTGTTTTTCTTTAATGTCTACAAATTCAAAATTTTCATTAATTTTTAAACGACGAACAGAATATTCTTTTGTATTAGGTACCGGAAATTGACATATTTGATAATATGTATATAATACTGGTTTAGGCTTATATAACATATCATGTTCACGATTACGTTTAAAAGATATATTTGCCGCTTTTAATCTATCATCATAGTTCATATATTGTTATATCAGTTAAATATTTTATAATTATAGCTTATTAATTATAATCTGTTAAATAATAATTTTTCTTTTGGCATAACAGGATTTACATCGATATTATATGCATCGTAATCATTTAATTTATATAATTTTGTTGTGTAATTTATACCATTATTTTTAATATAATTTTCATGAATTATATCTACTTCTTTTATATAATCGTCTAGAATTTCATTCATATCATTAATAACATCATTTATATTATATTCATCAGGTAATCTTATTCTAAATGATATTAACGTATTAATTATATTTTTCTTTCTATCAATCATATTAAAATATAAATCATTTGATTTATCATTATCTATTTTTATTAGTTCATATAATTCTAAGAATAATTCTAAATTTTTAATTAATTCTTCAAATGCTTCTTGGTTATATCTATAATATGATTGTATACTAAATAATATATCTACTATACGTTTGTCAGAAGAAATTCTATTAATTTTATTGGTTTTTATTATATCTATTTTTCTTTTATCTAGTAATTGATTATATCTAGTATTTAAATAATATATACCAAAAATTATAATAATTAATAATAATAGTTTGTATATCATATAATATAGTCTTCTAAATTATAATAAATAAAAATTGAATCATAATTATATTATAACTTAACTAAATAACAATAAAATTATATAAGAATGGACGTTTTACAATTAATTATTCGTAATAAACGAGAACGATATGAATTAGAACTAGAATTTACTGAAGATGAAACAACAAAAAATCAAATACAAAGTATTTTACAAAAATTAGAAAAACCTGAAGAAAGTAAGATAGATAAATTTGATAATAAAATTGACCAAATTGAATTACTATCTATGAAAAAACAATTTTATAGATTAAAAGAACCACAAAAAATAAATAGATTAGAAAAATATTTCACCGAGAAACACAATATTTATGGTTCGGATTCCAAGATATTTGCAAATCAAATTGTCGAACTATTAAATAATTCAACATTAAAATCAAAAGATATTGAATATGATCCAAATAATGCAGTGATTAATAATATTTTAGGAATAGAATTTGTAACAACCGATAACAAGATTGAAATTAAATTGATAACTAAACCAAAAAAAGTTGTTAAAAAGAAAAAATCTGAGTAAATTTATTTAAAAATATATAATTATATAATAATATATAATTATATGAGTAATATAATACCACCATATATTAATGATAGATTTAATACATTAAATGCTTATATTAAAAATTTATACAAAGCATTTGTGGAATTCTCAACAAATTTTTCAGTTGATACAAGTGGAAATATAAATTTAGTAACAGAAAATGATATTAATATAAATGCAGGAAATAATATAAATGTTTCTGGGACTATACTTGGATCTCCATTAAATCTTACAAGTTCTAGTGATATAAATGTTTCCGGGACTATAGTTGGGTCTCCATTAAATCTTACAAGTACAGAGGATATGAATATTGATACCAGTGGAAATATTAATATTACTGGGACTATAGTTGGGTCTCCATTAAATCTTACAAGTACAGAGGATATGAATATTGATGCTAGTGGTAATATTAATATTACTGGGACTATAGTTGGGTCTCCATTGAATCTTACAAGTACTGGTAATGTCAATATATCAGGTACAACAATAAATATTGTTTCTTCTGCCGCAAATGAAATAAATATAAACGATATATCTAATACACAGTTATTTAAAATTAAATACGCAAATGGTCCACCAACGCCATTTGAAACTGGAATAAATAACGGATCATTATATATTGATTATCTTAATGGTTATATGTATATATATAGAGCGGGAAATTGGAGTGCGATGTAATACTTAACAAAATAATCAAGTTAACTAAATAATATTATTATAAAATAATGCAAACTGTATCAGATGATTATTTTATTAATCTCAATGAAGAATATAAAAAAAAAGTTAATGAAATAAATTTAAATATTAAAAAGAAAAATTTTAAACATAAACTGAATAAATCAGAATTAAATATACAAAACATATCTTATGATGACATGTCTGATATATTATATTCTAAAAAATCACATCTAAATTATAAAAATTATAATCATAATATTGATTTTTCTAATGATATTATCCCTTAACAGCCTAATAGGTTGCGAGTAATCAAAGATTACTCCAAGCTCTAAAAATCAATATTTAAAAATATTGATTTTTTCAGGTGTTTAAACACCTCGGCTGTTAAGGGATATAAAATTTGGCTAATAAATTGTTGTCTTATAAATATAAAAAATTGAAAAAAAGACAGTGTAAACTATATTATAATTATTAATTATAATATATAAACTATAATTAGCAAATGTATAAATTTAAACAGCCCGAGCTTAATGAAATTGTCTTTGTTCAAATATCATCAGATACAAAAAATAAGAATTATGTTAACCTTATTGATTACGATAATATTGATGGACTTGTATTGTGTACTGAAATAACTAGATTTTGTTCAAAAATAAAAAAAGTTGTGAAACAAAATGAAATTTTTCCAGTTGTTGTAATATCTACAGAAAAAGGTTATGATTTATCGTATTCTAAAATAAAAAATGATTCAAGAACATTGCTAAAAGAATGTTATGAATATCAAGTTAAAATATATAATTTAATAACAAAAATTTCAAATATTTTAAATATTGATAAAAATATACAAGAAGAACTCATTAAAAATAATATAGATCCATCTATATATAATGATTGTATAAATACAAATAAAAATTATCCAAAAGAAACATATGAATCTATTTTAATTAATTCTGATATATTATTTGAAAATATAGAAATTAATAATGATATAAAAGAAGCATTTAATACAGAAATACAAAAACGCTTAATAAAAAAACCATATGTTATACAAAAAGAATTTAAATTATTAATGTTTGATGAAAATTCTTTAGAATTATTAAAAGAAGTATTGAAAAATATACAAAATATAATTCCTATAAAGAATATGGAATATCTTGTTGAATGTAGATCAAGTCCATATTATTATTATAAATTATCACATGTAGATAATAAACAAATTGATGATAATGTTAAATTTATTGATGAAGAAATTAAAAAAATTACCGAATTATATAATTGTGATTTTAAATTAAATGAAAATTATAATCAAATAAAATCTGGAGAATTAATTTTTGTTTAATTATAATAATCGTTTACCTTTAGAAGTTGATACTTTTTTTTCTATTTTTATTTCATTATTATGAAGTGCATCGTGACATGATTCACAGATTACCGCAAGATTACCTAGAGCATTTTTTGCAAGATGAGGTTTATCAATAGAGAACCCATCTTTACATTTTGATTGAAAATTAATATGATGAGTTTCCAATATTTTAATACCATCTTGTTCTGTTTTACCACATTTTTCACATTTATACACAAATAAATCAGCATTATAACGAGATTTTTTTCCCGAAATCATACTGGAAAATGAATTTGTAAGTTCATTTTTAATTTTAACTGTGTCTTCCATAAACTCTTTATTATCTATAATATATTTTGCTACTAATATACCATATACTTTATCACCAGAACCATCTTTTAATGTTCTATCATAAATAAGATTATCTGTCTTTGGATCATAATCAACTGCCAAATGAAATGCTTTAACATTTTCTAAATTTTTAATAGATTCAATATGTACAAGTTCATGTAAATGTGTTGCAAAAATAAAAGTACATTTTTTACGAGCTAAATGTATAATAGTTGAGGCTACAATCGCATTACCTGAGATATTTTCTGTACCACGACAAATTTCATCACCAATTACAAGACTTTTATTATTTGCTCTTTTAATAATCGAATTTAATTCAGTCATTTCTAATGTAAATGATGATTGTCCTCTAAATATATTATCATTTCCAGTAATTCGAGTATAAATTGAATTATAAATTGTGTATGTAAATTCACTAGCAGGAACATACATTCCACATTGAGCCATAATTAATGCAATACCAACAGCCTTCATCATGACTGATTTACCAGAAGAATTTAATCCATAGATTAACATTCCATTTAATTTATCATCAAGTGTAATATCGTGCGGTACATATTCATAATCAATTAATCTCTCTACAATAGGATGTCTAATTTGTTTACATTTAATAAAATTTGTATTATTATTTAGTTTACTATTATTGTTTAGTTTACTATTATTGTTTAGTTTACTAAGTGTTGGTTTAACATAATTATATAATTTTGCAGTAATTGCATTTGATGCGACATAGTCTAATTTTATAATATATTCACATATTTTAATAAACATATCATTATATTTATCATAAATAAATTTTAATGAGCTTTGGTAGGTTTTAGATACTATATTTAAAAGTTTTTTTTCTATATCGGCAATATCATCATCTTTTTTATTTATTTTATTTATTTTATTTTTTAAATCTGTTTTATTATCATCATTTTTTTTAATAAAAATTTTGATAGAATTTTTTAAATCTTTTACTTCAAGATCAGTAAATTTAATATCTTTATCTCCTACTTTAATATTTTCATTTGATTTTTCATAATTCTTTTTAATTATATCATAACGTGGTTTTGACATGATTAAAAAATATCCTTCAGATTCTTTATTTGATATCTTAATATATGATGAGGAATTTTCTTCAGAATCATTTTTTTCAGATTTTTTAACTTGTTTTGTTGATTTTGTTTGTTTAGCAGATTTTGTTTGTTTAGCAGATTTAGTTGGTTTTTTTTGGTAATCAATTAATATTTTATTAAATTGTATTTGGATACATTCTAATAAAGAATGTTCAGTTTGAAAATCATTATATAAAATATCAATATCTTTATTATATCCATTTTTAAATAGATTTGTCTTAATGTCGCTAAGAATATTTGATTTTAGTTCATTCATAATAAAAGTTTGGTTACAAAAATTTATAAATTCATCAATAGATTTATTAATTAAATTTAAATTTGTTTCATCCTGAATATTTATTTTATCATTAATAGTATTTATAATAATATCTTTACAAAATGTAATAGATTCAATAAAATCACATAATTCAAATGGCTGAAGTAATTTCATATTCATTTTACGTTTAAATTTCTCAATATCAATAATATTTTTTAATTTATCTGCATATTTTTGATGAAGATTATTTGTAATAAGAAATTCGGTAAGATTATAATATTCATTTATTTTTGTATCATTTATAAGAGGATTACAAAGAATATGTTTAATAAATCTTTTGCCCATTGGTGTTTTTGCATTATTTACAACATCATATAAAGATTTAAATTTTGTACCATTTAGATAATTAAAAGAATCATTTTCTAATATGGAAAGCTGATATGTCGCGTTATTACCAAGAATCATATGATGTGAATCAATATTAATTTGTGGTTCAGATAAATCTTTAATTAGATTTTCAGAATAATTACGAATATAATCAATCAACATGATTAAACTTAATCTCGCATATGGTGTTTTTTCAAGGTCAAGATTTTCAATAATAGACATATTCATTTTATTTCCATAAATTTGAGATAAGAATTCTGATTGAAATTTAATTTTAGAATATTTATCATCGTATTTTTTAATATTTACAATATTATCATTTATTTGTAGTAAATTAATCAGTTGTTTAATATCATATTTACCACTACCGTTCATCACAACAAATATTTCTTTTGGTTGAGATGTTGATATAAATTTAATAGCCGAATCAAATGCTATTTCAGTGTCAGAGATAGTTGAGATACCTTCATCAATTAATACTTTTCCAGTAGAAATATCAATCGCACTTAATCCAACACATAACAGATTATTATTATTTTTTTGTTGTTCATATTCAAAATATATACAAACCGCATAATTTGTATCTACTGTATTTGTAGTACCAATATAAGTTGATGGTGAATATATATTGGTTACTTTACGTACTGGATCTGGTGGAGGTGTAACTTGGTCAATCATAACTAATGTAAAACCATTACGTATTAATATTGAAACAAATTTATCTACTGCTACCATTGGAAAACCAACAAGATATGGATTAGACATTGATACTTCTCGAACAGATTTATCTTTTCGAGTACATACAGTATTAATAAGATCTGCCACATATTTTAAATCGGGTCCTTCTGTCTCAGTAGAATACATTTCATAAAAAGAACCAACCTGCATTAATACTAATGCTTTATCGCCGTATTGTTTTTTGTATTTTTTATGTTCATAAATATAACGTTCCGTAATTGACATATTATTATATAGTTAACTTAAATTGTTATATAGTTAACTTAAATTGTTATATAGTTAACTTAAATTGTTATATAGTTAACTTAAATTGTTATATAGTTAACTTAAATTGTTATATAGTTAACTATGTTATATAGTTAATTATGATATATTTTAGTATACATAAATACTTTTTTTGTATTTTTTTCTAGTCTTTGAATTTTTTATATTCTTTGAATATAAAAAATTGAAACTATAAGTGATTATATATTACTATATAAATTATATAATAATATATACCAAAATGGCTCAATCTAAGCGTAAGTATGATGATGATCATTATGATACTACGTTTAATGAATATGATGATTATGATAAAGACAATGATTACAATATGATAAAAGTTAATCAGATTACTCGTGATTTTACACACAAACAAACAAAAAAGTCAAAATTTGTACCAGAAATTTGTAATATTTGTTATTATGGTAAATTAAATAATCTATGTCGTTGTTCACTAAATTGTGATATACAAATATTAGATAATATTGAAATAAAAACATGTGTTTTTTGTACCGACCTTGTATCTGTTTGTCAATGTAGTGCAATACTTTGGGCAATGTTTCAATGTAATTTGTGTAAAATTACCCATTCTATTTATTATGAATGTGCAAAAATAACAAAAGAAACTGAATGTGAACTATGTTATAAATATAATAATTATACTCAAAATGGATGTAGATGTATGCATTATAATATGAAATATGTATTATCGGATATTAATTTAAAATCTATAAATACAAATACAGATTATGCACACGCATTTGATAAAGAAGAATTCCAAACAGTATGTATTCAATGTTCACAGCATATTTCAAATTGTAATTGTCTAAAAGAACATATTACAGATGAATAGATGCAAATGGAATGTAATCGACAACATATTTATTATTCAGACGATGATACAATACAAGATATTTATAAAGATTATGAATGCGAACGAATAGAAAATTATGAAAAAGATTTTAAACAATATTATGAAAATTATAAAAAAGATTTTCGAGAACAAATGGATTATGATTAACTTTTTAATTTATTCCATCATTTTTTTTAATTTCTTTTCAATGTATTTTTCAATGACATCCATTACAAGTTGTTCTTTATATGGTAAATCATACCATTTAATACCAGTTTCGCGCATAATTCTTATTAATACTTCTCTCATTGATTCTTCAGTTAATATATTTTTTTCAATAAATTCAGATTTATCGGATAATACATCTACAGGATCTTTAGAAACTTTATTATTTTCACGTTCCGATTCACTTTTAACGAGTCTTACTTTATCTTTTTCAACAACAAGATATTTTAGTAAATGGGGAAATTCGGTATAGACCCATTTATCAAGAGTTTTATATCTTAAATATTTTGTAACATCACGTTGGACAATATAATTATCATTAATACCGGTATCAATATCAAGATAATAACCACCTGGACGTGTATATAAAAGTGGTGGACCAATTGGTGAAACTACAGTAAGAGGATTGTAATTAGTTATAACACTTGGTGACAAAGGTGATAAAGGTGATAATATAGATTGTGTTATTGATGATACCGGAGATTGAGTTATAGTAAGAGGAGTTAATGGTGATACAGGTGATACCATTGTTGGTGAAACCATTGATACGGTTGTAGTTAAAGGTTGATACATATATAATATATAATATAAAAAAAATTATTTAATAAATTTTTGTTTAATATTATTAATTATATATTTTGTAAAACCATCAGCCATTACTGACGTATATTTTTCATTTACCGATAATTCGATTTTTTTATCAAAAAATACTCTAATAAAATTGCTTATATTAATTATATTTAAAATATTTTTTTTTATATAATTTGTTTTTATTATAATAGTTTCATCAGTATCTTTTTTATCATTAAACCCTAATTTTGTAATTTTATCAGTAACATCTATATATTGAAAAAATGGTAGAATAATTTTATTAAAATATTTTTTATTAAATAATTCATATATTAAATCAATTATAGTATTATCATTAATTTCTATTAGATCTATTTTTTTTATAAATGTATCTATACCTAAATTCAAAATACGCTCTTTTAAATCAATAGGTTGATGTTGATTATTAGATAACCATTGAATAATTTCACTAAAAGTATTAATATTATAAAATATATTTAAAAATAATTCAGAATTAAAATCAACATATGGAAATAATAAATCATAACTATTTATATTTTCCGATTCTTTAATATTATTTATATCATTGCATTCATCTGTATCTATTATTACTTTTTTACCATTTATAGTTTGTTCTATTCTGTTTATAGGACAAAAATCATTTACATTTGAAATTATATTTAAATATAAAGGATGTATTACCTTTGTATTTTTTTTATAGCACGGTCCGATACACTGTTTACCAGAGATACTTTTAGGATATTTTTTAGATTTTATAAATTGCTCCATATATAATAAACAATTAAATTTTTCTCAAATAAATTTATATGTTTTCAATTAATGAATTACGATTAATTATAAATGATGGATTAAATAATTTATATAAAAATTTAAATCAAATAGATTTAGAATTAATAAATAAATATACAACAAAATTAATAGAGATTATAGCATATCAATATAATTTGACAACTGATGAATTGTATATGCAATTAACACAAAATGATTATGAAAATATAAAATGGTTAAGTTCTTTAATATTACCATATATTAATGTACCTAGAAACAATTTAAAATCTTTTAAAACTATGTATACTGATAAAATAGAAGATATTGATATTAATAAAGAAGAACCAAAATATATATTTACAAATATTCAATATAATAGATGTAAAAATAAAATTATAGATAATGAAATTATATCAAGTGAAATAGAATATAATGATAAACATATAGAACAAAATTTTATGTTATTAATAAAATCATTAATTATGATGTCGCATAAATTATATGTTAATTGGATTAATATAATTCCAATTACATATACGGAAATTTTACAGAATCATAAATTAGTATTAAATACATCTGAATTAATGTTTGAACAAAAATACTATGATATCATTGATGATCTAGAATTAATTTCATCAAATAATATAAATGATATACAAAAAAAACATTTAGAATCTTTGTATATTGGTGATATTTATAATTGTTGCCGTAATTATTTATATGATGAAATTAAAACAATTAAATTATTAATTTTTGATTTATATGCATCATCTGCAAATAAATTAGTATCTGCATTAAGTGTATTACATGATTTATTTTCAAATAGAAATTTTAATATCATGTACAAAGCACTGAATGATAATAAGTGGATAAATTTACAAGATGATGAGAGAAAATTTTTTACAAAACAATGGGATATATTAAAAAATGCATTTTTATCAAATAATAATATTACAATTAGCAGTAATACTAATTTAAATGATTATACAATTGCAAGTTTATCATTATCAAATTTAATGAAAGCTATTATCATTAGTTTTGAATATAGATTTAAAGATAAAAAAAATGTAAAAAAATCTGGATATGTTAGTATGATAACAAATAAAATAAAATCAGAAGATTTAGATGAAATTGATGAAGAAAATATTGCAAATTTTACTATTAAAAATATTGAAATAGTATTAAAATCTATACGTTCAGAATATATATATGATTTTTTTAGAGATATATTACAACAATTTAAAATGACAATTTATAGTAATAAATTATTAAATTTAACAAAAAATGAAATAAATGAAACAATATTATTTGGTATAAACAGTGGTGAAAATCGAGCAGATTTTTCAGATAAAAATTTATATAATTTTGCAAAATCATTATCACATATTACAAAAGGAAAAAATTATATTTTATTGGATAAACATTGGGAATCATTAAGTAAAGAAAATAAAAAAATAATAAAAGAAAGATTAAATAAAAAAATATCACCTTTATCATGGTTTAATATAAGTAGAATTTTAAGATCACAACAAGAATTAGGATTTATTGATAAAAACATAAATGTTTCTGTTATAAATATAGAAATTTATAATAAAATTTCTGACGATTTGTCATATTTAGTTTGTAATGCATTGATTGCAAAAGGAGTTTTAAGCAAATTAAGATGTTTTAAATTAACAAAAGAAATGACAGAAAATACAAAAGTTCATAATATATTAAAAAATGATATTTTAGGTAATACAGAAGGAGATGTATTTAAAAATGCACATTATTATCTTACTGAACAAATTTATATAAATTCAGAAGATTATATTAAGAAAATTACAAATGATGCATGGTATAATATGGATGGTATGAATTGGATATCGCAAATTGGATTTGTTCATCATTTTATAAATAATAGAGTATCGTTTATATCTGGTGCAACTGGTGTTGGTAAATCAACTCACGTACCAAAATTATTTTTATATAATTTGAAAGCAATAAATTATAATTCATTTGGAAATGTTGTTTGTACTCAACCACGTAGAACCCCAACTAAAAACGGAGCTAAAACAGTATCATCACAATTAGGTTTACCAATTTACAATGATACATATAATAAAGAAGATGAAGACGATGATATTTCTACAAGTACTACAGATAATTATAATGTACAAATGCAACACCAAGAGAGTAAACACGTTAAAAGTATATATGGTTTGGTATTAAAATTTATAACCGATGGTTCTTTAGTACAGGAATTTAGAGATGTATTGCCGCATTTTAAAAGAACAAATTTTGATAAATCATCAGTTACAAATCAAAATTTATACGATGTAATAATAATTGATGAATCGCACGAACATAACAAGAATATGGATATATTATTAACAATAATGCGATTATATGTATATTATAATCCAAGTATTCGTTTAGTTATTCTCAGTGCTACATTAGAAGATGATGAACCAGTATATAGACGTTATTACCGTTGTATAAATGATAATTTAAAATATCCTTTTGATATAACATTACAAGATAAGAATTTAGATAGAATTAATGTAGATAGACGTTATGATATTTCTCCACCAAGTAGTGGTACTAGATTTAGTGTAGGAGAATATTATAAACCAAATTATGATATAGTTAATTTAATAAAAGAATTAATTAAATCAAGTAAAGGTGATATTTTAGTATTTCAACCTGGTGAAAAAGATATTAATGAGTTAATAGAAGAATTAAATAAGTCAATAGAGGATAATTGGATAGCATTACCATTTTATTCATCATTAAATGATGATAAAAGAAATTTTATAGAAAATATCGATAAAGAATTTGATTCTCTTAGAATTGACGATCGTGAACAAAATTTTAATGATATTCCTTCTTTAACATCTGGAAAATCATCATATACTAATTTTGTATTAGTAGCAACTAATATTGCTGAAGCTTCAATTACAATTAATAGATTATATTATGTAGTTGATACAGGTACACGTAAAACAATGACATATGATTATAAAAGCCGTAGTGAAAAATTAATATTAGAAGAAATAAGTGAAACTAGTAGAATTCAGAGAAAAGGTCGCGTTGGAAGAACTCAACCAGGTGAAGCATATTTTATATATGAAAAAGGTAAAACTAGTAAAAATAAAATACCTTATGCTTTTAGTATAGAAAATGTAAGTAATGAAATATATACAAGATTAAAAAATAATACAAATGAAGTAGAATTTATAATTAATAAATACAAATTATATGATATAATTAAATTAAATTATGAAACAACAGATGGTGAGTTTAAATATAAAGGAAATCCAGAATATAATGATTATACATTTGAATATTATGTACCAAAATATTATGAAACTGGATATTCTATTGAAGATTTATATGATGCAGAAGGAAAATTTTATATTATACATCCAGATGAATTAATTTTAGAAAGAAATATAAATGGAAAAATAATAAAACCAAAAAATCCAGAAAAATCAGAAATTAAGATAATTAATAAAAAAACTGGCAAAATTGAATCTGAAAAAGTTGATAGTTTTATTATGGATTTTAAAATGAATAATTTTATTGATAAAAATTATAACAAAACAGATGAAGGAATTAATATGAGCGAGATTATTGAAAAATTTAAATTAAAAAATACTAAAAATACAAAATGTATTATATATAGTATTTTAACAGGATCTTATGAAAAGATGTTATTTGCAATTTCTATTTTAGAAGCTTGTAGTAATGATATTATGAAATTTGCAAAACGAGATGAATTGGGGAATGTAATAATTAATAAAATAAAATATAGTGGAAAATATGAAAAAACTGATTCGGATATTGAAATAATGATAAATCATTTATTAAGCTTATTAGAAGGTGTTAATTATAAAGATTTGTTTAATTTAGAACAATATGCAAATGAATCATTAATAATCAATAATAAAAAAATAAACAGTGGCGATATCCTAAAGAAATTAAGAGAACACGATGATAATGAAGAATTTGATGGGTTTGATAGAGAAACAATTATACAAGAATTACTATATAAATTAAAAACAGCATTAATGAATGATTTTGAAAAATATAAAAAATTATGCGATGATTATGAAATTAATATTGATATATTTTTAAATAAAAAATCATTAAATACAATTGTAAATAATTATAAAAAAATAAATGATATTAAAGAAAGTTTATATTATTTGGATAAACGAAATAAAGATTATTCAAATTTTTTGAATACATATTCTGAAATTTATAGAAATAAATATAGTAATTATGATTCATTTAAGATATCATTTTTATTGAGTAATCCATATAATATTGCCCTGAATATTAACACAACAGATTCGTATTTATTAATATATTATCCATATGCAACAAATATTTATCATTTAGATAAAACTAAAACATTAGAAAAAAATAGAAAAACATATATAGATACTACATATATGAATAGAGATAATATTAGAGATTATATATATTTTGATGTAATTAATCCGGATAAGAATACTATTTATAATATTATTAAATTAGATAAAACATATTTGTCATTATTTGATGATATTTATAATAAGGATAGACTAAAACATATTGTTGTAAAATATGAAGTTAAAATAGATAGATTTGTTCAAAAATTAGTTACAGAAATAAAATATAAAGCACCTTTATCAAAAGATTATTCTGTTATAATTAAGTTTAAAGAAACTTTTACTAAATTATTAAATGATTGTGACAAATAAATTTTAGTTAGCAAATTAAGACAAATAAAAAAATTGACGCAACCCTAAAAATATAAAATTAAAAATTTATATTTTTTTGCCTCTATTTTTTTATTTGCTAAAACAAATAAAAAAATTGACGCAACCCTAAAAATATAAAATTAAAAATTTATATTTTTTTGCCTCTATTTTTTTATTTGCTAAAACAAATAAAAAAATTGAAAATCTCATTCACTTATAGATTAGTTCATATTTAAATCATAATATAAACAATGGAAACATTGCACTCACTATTACAATTTATTGGTTTAACCAACAAGAATATTGATCAATGTGATATATTCATAAATGATGATATAGAACCGAATGGAAATGGATTAATTATTGATAAATATATATTAACACTCCATCATATAATTACTGGTGACAATATATATATAAACAAAATAAAATATAATGTATTATATTCTCTTGAAGAATATGATATAATTATATTAATAAAAAATAGATATAAAGGAGATATTGTTGACTTTTTAACTAAATTTAATGATAGTATTACATACATGCAAATAGCAAATATGAATAATTATATCAATACTCAATTTAAAATATTTAAATCTAATTTGGTATTAAATTTAAATAAAATTGAGAATACATCTTTAAAATCAAATATTTTACCAGAAATTATATTAGGTAAATTTAATTTGATTTTTAATAAATATTATAATGAAGTATCGGATTTAGCAGGTCTAAGTGGAAGTATATGTTATAAAAATAATGAAATTTTTGGATTATTAATTTCTCAGAATGGTAATGATATTGAAATAATGCCATTAGAATTAATATATGATTTATTAAAAAATCATTATAATGGTATTAGATATTTTCCAATAAATATGTCAAAAAATATTATTAAATATAATTACAATTCATTTTATAAAAATGATATTATAATAAAAATAGATAATATAGATATTGATGAATTTGGAATGTTATATTACGAAAAATATAAACATTATATAACAATATCGACTTTTTTGTTATTATATGATAAAAAAAATATCGATATTATAGTTTATAGGAATACATGTAAAACAAAAAAACAAGTTATTATTAATTATAAAATAGAAAAATTTACTGAAAATAAAATTAAAATAAATATAAAAGAAAATAATAAAGAAATTATAATTAAAACTTTATGTTTTAGAGAGTTATCTGAAGAATATTTAATTAAAATACATACTAAAAAAAAAATTCATAATATTGATTATGAAAATATTTATACAAATAAAAAAATATTATATTTGGCAAATGATGATAAAATAGATAATACATCTCTTTTATTATTAAAAAAAATATCTGGCCATAAAATAAATAATTTAAATCAAATTAAACATTTTATGAATCAAAAAAAATGTGTTATAGAATTAATTAATCCAAATAATGAGATAATAAAGTTAAATATATAATTTTTTCGATATATAATATATATGTTTTATAATATAAATCCGGTTTTATGGGGTAAACATTTATGGAAATATATGCATTATTTAACATTATCATACCCAGATAATCCAAATTTTGATGAACAACAAAAAATAAAAAATTTTTTTAATATGATTGGTGATTATTTACCTTGTGAAAAATGTAGAATAAATTATAAACGACATCAAAATGAACTACCACTTACTGATGAAATATTACAATCAAGAGATAAATTAATATTCTGGTTATTTGATTTACATAATATAGTTAATATGGAAACAGGAAAAAAAAGATTTACTAGAGAAGAATTTTTAGAGGAATATCGGTTTGATAAAAATAATAATGATAAACAACAATTTTTTAATAAATATATAATTTTTATATTAGTAATAATATTAATAGTATTATTTTTATTATATAGAAAATTCAAATAATTTTTTTTATAAATTATATTATATTATATAAAATGAATGTAAATACTGTAAAAAATTTATTACAAAATAAAAAATTTAAAATTGTAACTACTGAAAAAAAATTGCGAAAACTTGAAGAAGTAAAATCTGAAGTTAAAACTGAAGTTAAAACTGAAGTTAAAACTGAAATAAAAGTAGTTAAAAAATATCAAGAAAATATTTTAATCCCCACAATTAAAAAAGCAAAAACAAAAGTTGTTCCAGTAGTTCCAAAAGTCGTTCAAGTAGTTCCTGAAGAAGTTCCAGAAGTAGCTCATGAAGTCGTTGCAGAAGTCGTTCAAGTAGTTCAAGTAGTTCCTGAAGAAGTTCCAGAAGTAGCTCATGAAGTTGTTGCAGAAGTAGCTCAAGAAGTTGTTCCAGAAGTTGTTGCAGAAGTAGCTCAAGAAGTTGTTCCAGAAGTTGTTGCAGAAGTAGCTCAAGAAGTTGTTGCAGAAGAAGTTGCAGAAGTAGCTCAAGAAGTTGTTGCAGAAGAAGTTGCAGAAGTAGCTCAAGAAGTTGTTGCAGAAGCTCCAAAAGAAGCTTTAGAAAAAGAATCAAATAAAAAAAATAAAAGAAAAAATAATAAAAAGAAATAAGAAATAAAAAATTATAAAATTATATTTTTTTTTGTCAAGTTAATAATTTTTTCTTTTATTTTATTGATAATTTTATCAAGATTTATATCATTATAATCATCATTTAACCAATCATTAATATCAATATTACCATAATTTAATATTTCATCTCTATCTTTAATAATATTTACTGCATAATTTCGAATCATATTCTTGACATAAATATTATTTTCTTTTATAGTTTTTATTAATTGGTCGACTAATAATTTAGGTTCTAAATTAGAATATGTTAATCTCATATCAACATACCAAATTGCCCATAATGCACAAAAACCTCCAGGATCACCAATTTTCTTCTTTTTATTTTCTAATATATCTAATAACTGAAAACTAATTTTTGGTAAATAATCAGATGGTTTTAGATATGTAATATTTTCATCAATTTCTTTAAATCTTGAATATAAAATCTTATCTAATAATTCTGGATTATAATTTACACCCGGTGGACTAGTTGAACCATGAGGTTCAAAACGTTCTACTACTTTTTTAAAAACATCATATATAATATAATTAGCGTGTGAACCTTCTTTTAATTCAATACCTAATGGTAAAATTATAAATTGTTTTCCTGCCTCAATACATTCTTTAATATGTTCAAAAAAATGGTCAACTACATATAATTTATAATTAATCCATATTATTTCAAAATTTAAAAATTCTGATCTAGAATTCATTAATATACCCATTGATTTATAAAAATCTTGTATACTTTTATTTTCAATAAATTCAGTTGTTAATGTAGAACATGATTTTTTATGTTTATTCAATAAATAAATTAATCCTAATAATACATCTAAAGTATTACCCGTAAATGTACACATAGATAAAGGCTCTCCTTCATTTATATTTATACAAATTTTATTTTTTATTGAAGGATAAGATCTTATATTACACATTTTTTCTCCTATTTTTATTTTATTAATATTTTCTAATATATTTTTTTTTATAATCTTTTGACATTCAGATTCTAATTCTATTTTATTATTTACTGTCTTCGTTTTTAATTTTATTGGTTTATCAAATTCTTTACTGCATATATTTTCCCATTCTAATTCAAACAAATCAGGTTTATTACGTAGTCTATTAAAATATGATTTTACAACTAAATTAATAAATTCATCTTGATCTTTTTCTTTAATTAAATCTATAATCATTATATCTTGTTTGTTTTTACTAAAAATATCAATTTTTCTTTTTTCTAATATATGCTTATATTGTTTCCATAAATTTAGATTTATAATGTAAAATAAACAACTATTGCCATTATGATCTTTTATATTTAAATTTGTTTTTTCAAGTAGTTTTTCAAAAATTTCTATATTTGATTCATTATAATTTTCTAAAAATATATGAAATGGTAATTTACCATTGATGTTCCAAAAATTATAATTTATATTATCTACAGACATTAATATCGATGCTATACTATAATTTTCTTCAATAAATGCATAATGTAGTGCAGTATTTCCAAAAACATCTTGTATATTTATATTACATTTTTTTTCAATTAATTTATTTAATAATTCAATTTGATTTATAGTAGCAACGTAATGTATTACACTAAATTCGTGGGAATAGTCTTGTATATTAATATTTATATTATTGTTAATCAATAAAATACATATATTTGTTAAACGTAAGTTTGTTGCTAAATGTAAAGCACTTTCACCATTTTTAGAACGTGCATTAATATTTCCAATATATTTTAAAATAATTTTAACAATATCAATATTTCTTGTAAATATAGATAAATGTAATGAGTTATAACCATTTATATCAAATGTATTTGGATTAGAATTATATTCTAATAATTTTTCTATCATATTTATATTTTTTTTTTGAATTGCATAATGGAGTGGTATTTTTTTTTGTTTATCTTTAATATCTAATATATTAATCCCTATAGCATTTTTATTTTTTTCTAAAAGATATTTTGTAATATCATCATAACCATATTTTATACTTAGATATAATAAAGACTGTTCTTCTGAATCAGTTATATCAATTCTAGCATTCCTATCAACTAATAATTTTACAATATCTAATTTATTATATAAAATAGCATAATATAATAGATACTCTTGCGTATCATCGCGTAAATTTAGATCAATATCAGTATTATCATTTATATATTTTTTTAAAATATCCCATTCATTATTTTTTATTGAACTAAATAATTTATTATAATCAGTATTACTCATATATATTTTACTCTTAAAATTAATTTTTAATTTTAAGAATCTATTTTAGGATTCTAATAAAATTTCTAAATAATACATATATATTTGTTCTAATATATTTTTTTTTTCTATATGATAATCTCGTAATAAATTTTGAGCAGTATTATATTGAAAAAAACCAATATTTCCTATTTCATTATTATTTTTTATTTCTAAATCAGTATTATTCTTTATTTCAGCAATATAATATATGTGTCTATATGGGACACCATTTGTACCAATTAGATTTTCTTCTATTGGTTCTAAATCATTTATTATATTTATATTTTCTAATTTTATATTTGTTTCTTCAGAAAATTCACGTAATGCACATTCTAAAGGAGTTTCATTTTTATCTTTTCTACCTTTTGGAAACCCCCATTCTAAAAAATTATATAATGGTTTTATATTTGTTATAAAAAAATTTAAATCTAAATCTATATCTATTCCAGATATACCATTTTTTATTTTATTAAATTTATCTTGAGCAATTATGAATTCTTTTTTGAGGTTATCAATACGGTTTTTATCGTGATTCCATATTTCTTTCCATAATTCTTCAAAAGTCTTTACTTTTAATAATTCTATTTCTGATTCGTGCATATACTGAAAAAGTGAATTTATTTGGTCAACATTATCTAATTTATATTTACCACGAATAAAATCCATAAAACCTATCGAATGTCTACGTTGTATTAATAAAAATTTTATATTTTGCATATATGTGCTAATTTTTTCAAGATCGTTTTTATTTTGTAAACAAATATTTGGTATTTTATGTTTTAAATTTATTTTTTTATGATTTATAGTCTTATTATTTAATAATGAAACATCAAGTAATATAATTCCCCAACTAGTTATAGGTTCTTTTTCATAATTATTTTTATGTGAATAATTATATTTTTTATTATTCATTATTATATTATAATGAATAATTCTTTAAATAAAATTTATAAAATTTTTTAGAAACTTTTAGAAACTTATAAATCGTTATTCATATCTGCTGAATTTTCTGTATTTATATTCGATGATTCTGTATTTTCTAACATAGCATCTTGTATTTTTTTTTCTACATCTAAAAATTCATCAATCGAATCAAATTTTTTAGGTTCGTATATTTGACGGATATGTGTTTCTATTTCAGTATCCGTTGCAATATCTTCCATAAATCCAAAACAAATAATTTCATTTGATTTATCTATTACTTTTTTACTTGTAATTTTTACTCTAACATATGTTCCTTTTTTTAAAATAATATATTTTTGAGAAGTTTGTTCTTTTTTATCTGTTTCTTTTTTTCCATTATTTTTTTTAGCAATCCATGATGAAAAGTTTTGGTTAAATGTAAATATATCTTTGTTTAAACTATTAAATGGTTTGATAATTATATTTAAAGGTCCATTTTTTAATATAATTAGTTTATCAGTTATACCATTTATTTGTGCAATAATATATGTATTATTTATTGGACGACACAATGTACAAAGAAATTTAACATCATATTTAGCACAACACATTGGATCTTCTGGTATAATACGACCATCATTTATTAATTCTAATTCATGAATTTTAACAATATATCCATAATCTTGATAACATCTATTATTATGTTCTTTTTCAAGGTTTAATTTTATATATTTGCGAATGTTATTGTCCATTTCACGTGGTAGTATACGAACATTGCCAGTTAGATAAGTAGATATATACGGATTATTTATCATATATATTATTATTATATAATATTATAGTTAACTTAATTATAATTAATTATAGTTAATTATATTATAATTTAATCAATTTTTTTTATCCTTTATTCGACGGCTAAAAATATAAAAGTTAAAGTTAGCGTAAGAATTTGTCTTCAACAAATTCTTTCGGAGTCTTAACTGCCTAGGTGTTTAAACACCTATTAGGCAGTTAAGGGATAAAAAAACTAACCTAATACAATAACATAATCATCTTTTTGTTTTTCGGCTGACCATTTTTCAAAAATTTCTAACATCTTATCAATATTATTTTTTACATTTGCATCATCTTTAATATGAATATTAATAGTAAAGAAATCTCCTGATTTTTGTTTTTTAGTTTCTACACTTATTTTACTATTAATTTCTTTAATTTGTTGTTTAATATTATTTGCTCTATCTTCAAGATTATATGGGAATGGATATAATGGATGATTAGATGGGACCATAATATAAGTTTTCTTATCCACTCCAGTAGAATATTTTTCTAATTCTAATAATTTATTTTTAATTATATCACATAATGTTTCTCTTGTATTTTCCTTTGTATTTATTTTAAGTTCTTTTATAACTTTTGCAATATATCCTTTTTCTCTAGTAGTACAAACTGCACCTTTTAATGATGGTATACCGGTACCACGTTTTTTATCTAAAATTTTAGCTCTCTTTTCTCTTATTTTAAATACATCTTGATCTAATCCAGTTTCCAAATTCTTTTTACGTGATTTATCTTTTTCAATAATACCAACATATTTAAATTCATCTCTATTATCATAATATTCCATAATTGAATCAAAATCATATTCGTTTTCTTTTCTTGTTTCTTCATCAATTTCATTGTCTTCTTCAAATAATTTTTTATCTTTGTACATTTTATATAAATCATTATTTTTCAGATAATTAGATAAGGATATTGATTGTGATATTGGTTTGATATATTTAGTTCTATAATATATTGGAACATCTTCATTTTCATCAAATGGTTGAAATATATAATATTTATCTACAAAAAATAAGTATCCTGTTCTATTATTTTTATCAATAACAGTATCCATAAAACTATTTAAATCATTTTCAGTAACAGGAATTAAATCATTTAATGCTTTAAATACAAAAAATTCATCAAATAAATCTCGTCTATCTTCTGTATATGAATTTTTTACATATGCTAATATATCTCCAAGTGTATACATAAATCCAATAATATATAATTCTTTTATTTTTCGTTTGCAATATTCGATTTCTGATTTAGCAAATCCAGTTGAAAAAGTAGTAGTATCTAAGTTTATCTTATTTACTTTTTTATATATTTTTCTATCAGGATCATAATATTCCGAATTTAATTTAATGTTATCACATTTAAATTCACATTTATCAAAATCACAAATTTGTGGACATTCTGGTTTACCTTTTTCACCACATTTATCAAATTCTTTTACTTCTTCTTTGAAAATATTACTGGCAATATTAAGAGGACAATCAATCGCAATTTCTTTCATAGTACGTTCTATTTTTTTAATCAATAAATATTTTTGTTCTGCTTTTCTATATAAATCTTCTTCACTTGACAATCCTTTTTCTATAGAAACAATGTATTTATAAACATTAACATAAGGATATTTATTATTTTCAGACATTTGTCTATAATGTGAACACCATCTAATAGCGCGACCAATAACTTGGTCTACCCTTCCAAAATTATAATATACATCAAGAATATGTACTTCTGCAACATTTGAAAGAGAAATACCTTCGTTCATAACTTTTGAACCTAAAATTAATTTAAGGTATTTACCTTCTTTATTATCAATTGAATTAAAATATGTATCAAGAATACGTTTTTTTTCTTCTGGAATAATATCGGCAGCCGAATCATCACCACCTCCTGTAACTGTAATAAATGTTGCTGGATAAAACTGATGATTTGGTATATTATTTTTTTTATATTCAGTCGATGATGCAGAATCATCCTTTTTCTTTTCTTTTTTTGCAGTATGATCTTTATATGATATACCGCAGTAATAACATACTGTATCTGGTTGAATTTGATATGAAGCCATATCCTCTTGAAATTCTAGATACCCATTTTGTATTAAAATTTGGGCAAAAATATCAATACCTACTCGTACAAGATTAGAATATATAAATGCGGTACGAGCTCCTTTTTTATCAACTGTAAGTCTATTTATTTTTTTTAATGCTTTATAAAATTTAGTAGAAAACATTTTTAAATAAGATTTATGTAAAAATTTACCAGTAATATTTTGGCCATCCGGTGTTAATCCAATGATTTGTGTATCTTTATCTAATTTTAATAGATTGGTAGCTATTATTTTATTAACTATTTCTGGAAAACTTTTTAATTGATTTTTTATAAGATTTAATCCATCATTTCCAGATGCAGGTTCAATTGTTTTCTTGTCAGATGATAATACGGGAAATACAAAGTTCGCTACTGCTGCAGCTTTCCTATCAAGAGCATCTTCTTGTGCATCTACTTTTGTCTTATCATATAATGAACGTTGAAAGTCCATCATTTTACATTTAGTAACTTTGGTAAATAATAAACCATCAGATTTTTCTCCTTTTTCTATTTTTTTAGCAAATACTAATGGATCAGACCCACGTACATGAGATATATATCCATTCGCCATTTTTTTAAAATAATCCATTCCACCAGATTTTATTTTCATCTCATAATTTTTTTCCGAAGTAAAAATTTTATCACGTTCCATTGGATGATCAATTGGTCTTAAAAAATTAACTAAATCAACAATATCATCGGCTAAATTCTTCATCGGAGTACCGCTTAATAATACTACTTTTAAATTAACAGAATTTTTAATAATATATTGTAAAGCTTCGCCATATGCATTACCTGTTAAATTGTGTGCTTCGTCAACTAAAATAACAGTATTATTTAAATTATGAATTCTATCAACTGCGACATCTCTTTCAAATTCCCCTTCTTCAGTTTTTCTATATGTTACTTTTGTGCCTTCGCGTTTTTCTATAATACGTTCTCCGAGAACTCTTTTATGGAAACTTTTATAAGACATAATTTTATAATATTGCATTGCTTGTATCATTGCATTTTTTTTTAATCTGTCTAATTCTGAATGATCTACGTATTGACTTTTATCTACTTTTTTCATATATGTTTCGCCAGTACACTTAATAATATGTTGTTTCCAGTTTTCTTTTAATAGAGCACCGGGAACAAGGATCATAATTTTAGTATTATATTTTTGGACAAGAGGTTTAAATTTCTCAGCGATAGCAACCCCTGCACAAGTATTATGAGTAATAATATCATTTGCAAGATAATTATGATGTATATCAATTTCAAGATCGTAAATATAACCTTCATAATTGATTAATTCAACAGATTTAATTTGTATTCTTTTTATTTCATTACGTTCATATTTATAAACATAATCACCAGATTTTAATGTGTTTGACCAAATATTATTATCTGATAAAAATTTATGTATATAACTTGCTTTTATAATAGTACCATCTACTAGAGTATATTTTTTAATAAAATCTTTTATTTTTTCTCTATATAATCGTTTAATAGGTAGATATTCAAGATATGAACCATTATATGATAATGTTTTTATATTACTAGATGGAATTGCCCATTCATTCCCATTTTCATCTAATGTTATATTTTTAGCATAATCGATCCATATTACATCAATATTTAATCTAATTTCATTTATTGTTTTTACGATAATTTTGGTATCAGGTAATACACATTTTCCTGTACCAAGACCGTGAAATACAATCATCCCTTTATAAGGTGTATCGGGGTTAATAATATTTCCTAAAAGTGATTGATAATTAAAAAGTTGTATTTCACCTGCACAAATATTGTCTCTATAGTCTTTTAATTCTTCATAATTTTTAATATCCGGTCTTTCTGGTAATTTATGAGAATAAAATTCTCTTTTTTTGTATATTTTATATTGCAAATTATCATCATCATTAGTAGGATAAGTATAATTTATATTAAGTAAATCATCATCATTTTCTTGTTTATCTTGGTTTGCCATATATAATATAATACGCTTTAAAATAAAAAATAAAATTTTATCTAAATATATATAGTAAATGCCAAAAGAATATACAATAGAAGATATTAAATGTATATTAAAAAAAATAGAAAATGTAAAAGAACGTAAACATATCGAGAAAATTAAGGAAATTATATATAAAGAAAATCCGAATTTGTCTGTAACTAAAAAAAGTGATGGTATATTATTATTTTTTCATAATTTAAATCAATCTACTTATAAAAAATTAGATGGGTTTTTTGATAAAATTGATAATGAAAAAATATTAAAAGCTACAAGTTATTCAGAATCATTAAATATGTCTACAAATATATCAATTAGTGATAACAACGATACTAATCAAGATTATGAATCTCCACAAATTAAATTATCTAATACCGAAAAAAAAATATTAAAAAAAAAAGAATATCATAAACAAATATATAGTGATACAAATAAAGACGATATATATGTAAATGATGAGATATTTTATAATAAAAATAAAAAAGTATAAAACAAATAAAAAATTGAAAAATTTTAATTTAGTTAACTAAATTTATGTTAACTAAATAATACTTTATAAGACTATAATATGAATAATCAGAGTAAACTTACATTAGATATTATTGGAGAATATATTCGTAATAATCTTGGTCATTTTAAATCATCAGATGAAGAATTTATTATTGTACAAAATACTAAAAAAATAAATTCTGATAAAATAAATTCTGATAAAATAAATTCTGATAAAATAAATTCTGATAAAATAAATTCTGATAAAAATAATTTTGAAAAACCAAATAAAATAAAAACAATACAAATAAAAAAAAATATTAATGATATATTAAATGATATATCAATTGATGAATCAATTAAGTTTCCAAATAAACATTTTGTAAATTTACATTTTACAGATTTATTAGAATCTTTTTTACTTTTTAAACCAACAAATAATTTTATGATAGAAGAAAAAGAATATTCGTATTCTTTTTATAGTTGTATTTTATCTAGTTTAAATAATGATTATACTAAAGCTACAGATAAATACAAATTTAATTCAATTAATAATTTGATATCTTATTTAAAATCTGATGTTTCGATGGATGGATACAAAAATAATGGATATTCAAAAATTGGTATAAAGAAAAATGATCTAATAAAAGATATTAATTCTGATAAAATATCAGATATTGTTGTTCGATATGTTACCGACGCATTGCATATTAATTTGTTTTTATTCGATGATAAAAATATAAAATATTTTGGTGGAGATTTTATTGTATTTAAAAATATTATATTAATGCTTAAACATGATGAAAAATATTATATAATTTGCACAGATAAAGAAAAATATTTTAAATTTAATTCAAATGATCTGATTAAACAAATTCTTTTAAATACTGATAAATTAAAACTTGTATTTACTGAACAATTTAATTATACTGGATATAATCTCACAATGAATCATATTAAAAATAAAAAAAATGAAAAAACTGAAAAAATAGAATATACAGATAGACTTAATGGGTACGAATCTGAATCTGATTCTGAATCTGATTCTGAATCTAAAAAATCTAATAATGAAGAAAACGATGATAATTTAGATAATTTAGATATTACATTTCACAAGGAGATTAACGAGAATCAGAGTTTAATTGATCTACAAAAAAAAGCAAAAGAACTAAAAATAGATATATTCTATATCTCTGGAGATAATCGTAAGATGAAAAATAAGAAAGAATTGTGTAAAGAAATTATAAATAAAATAAATTTATAATATATATGGATAAAAAATATGTTATTTATCAAAATGATCTGAAACATCGGAATATGACAAAATTAGATATAAATAAAATAGATTGGAAACAAAATGATATCAGACATTTATATAATATAAATCATGATACGTTAGAATATAGATTTAAAGAATCAGAAAAAGACAATTATCAACATATTGATCTTACAAATCTTAATTTAATAAATTTACCAAAGCAATTAGATTCAAATATTTTTTATAATAATTTATTACATTTGTTTATATCAAATAATAATATAAAAGGTAAACTAAATTTGTCTAATTTTAAAAAATTAGAATCTATTGATATAGATAATAATGATATTGATGAGATTATTTTACCAGAATCATTAAAAGAATTAAGCATATCAAATAACAAATTAAAATATATTAAATGTAATAAAAATTTAATAAGAATAAAATGTTCAAATAATCTATTAGAAAAAATAGATTTAAATAATAATTTAGAAATATGTGTTTTTGATAATAATAAATTAACAATTTTAGACATGAGAAAATTAAATTTATGTGAAAAAATAATAATTTATAATAATCCTTTACAAAATTTATTAACCCCGTCTAGTTTAAAATATTTAGATTTATCAGAAACATTAATATCTGAATTATATGATTGTGATAATTTATTACATTTAGTTGCAAATAAATGTATTAATTTAAAAAATTTACCCAAATATAAAAATATAGAATTTATTGAAATTATAGAAACACCAATTGAAAAATTATATTTTTATGAAAAATATAAATTAATTTTAATACAATTAAATATTACTAAAAATATATCCAAAAAATATAAAGAAAATAATGCACTTATACAAATACGAAATAATATACTTTTGACAATTAGCAAAGGAATCGAATTTATGTAAGTAATATAAAAATAATTGTAAAGTTATATAAATATAAAACATTATTTATATAATTATATAAAAATGTCAAATATGCCAAATATGCAAAATATTCCAAATATCGATGCGATACCTGATCTTGTTGAATTGACTAATAAATTACTTGAATTTATAGAATTTGAAGATAAACCAGAAACACAAAATATTAAAAAAAATGATAGAGGATATTATAATTATTTAGTACAAGAACGTTTTGATAAATTACCTAATACTATGATAAAACTATTAAGTGAACAAGATAAACGTGTTGAAAATTTAGGAAAAATTCTTGATATGATAGATTTATTAAAAAATGTAAAATCAGGAAAAACATCATTTGAAAAAGCAGAAAATGAATTCGTAGAAAAACGTGCAGAAGAATACCTATATCCACAATTTGGTGGAAAAGATAATTTTTATAAAATAGCAGAAGAAAATAAGAAAAAACAAGAACAAAAACATAAAAAATAATATGTTATATTTTTAGTTTAAAAATCTAATAATCATATATAATGGAATTATATATAATTATAAGTTTAATATGTTTTATAATAATATTATATTTTGTAGATGAAATAAAGTTAATATTTAAATTACATACCAAATTACATACAAAATCAGATACAAAAATAATTAATAAGAATAGCAAAAATATTAGTTTATCTAATAAAATATTATTTATGTATTATAACCCAATTCTATTAAAAATTTATAAGGAATTATTAATAGAATTAAAAAAAATAAAAAAATATGATTATAAATCATATTATACACATTTAAATATAAATTTATTACACAATGAATTATTATTTTTTGATTGGTTTATTATAATATCTGGTATAATTAAATTTGGTCAAGATACTATTATAAAATTAATAAAATCTAAACAATCTATTCCTAAAAATATAATTAATAAAATAAATAGATTATATAATTATTATTATTTTATAAAAAAATCATTTAAAAATATTAAAAATATTAAAAATAAAAAATATAAAAATGATACTTTAATGAAATTATATAAAATTGAAGAATTAAATTATAAATTATTTATACAATATTACAAATTTATAAATATAGATAAAAAATTTATTAAAATAATAGAACAATCAATAAAAGATAAAAATATTAATACAATAAATTCTAAATTTAATATAAAATTTAATAAAAAAAATGATTCTTTTTCTAATTTAGTTCTAATTAAATTTTTTAACTAACATTTTTAGATAATTGAATCATTTTATCCATTATCATTTTATTAGATAAAATAGAATTTTCCATAATTTTTTTCTTGCTTTCTTTATAATTTTTTGGTTCTATAAGAAATGTATCGGTCCAGTATTTATTTGCATTAATTTGTTCTTCTCTGTATTTTTGATACATATCACCGTAATAATTTTGGCCGTTGACAAAATTAACTATTTTACCAACTGCCATAAAATAATTATTTGATAATAATGTATTTAATTCAATTATACGCATATGCAAATCCTTTTCTATATTATATGATGAAAATATATCAATTATTTTCAATTTAGGATTATCATTTAATGTTTTTAATATTTTTTCTAGTTTTGTTATTTCTTTATCAGTAATATTAAAATTCTGACATATTATAAAACGTTCGGAAGTATCTGGTTTACTTGTAAATGGTTTTACTATAAATACTTTTTCATATGATGATATTAATAATGCAAATATTTTAGCCATTACATTTGTATAGGTCTCAAAAACTTTAATAATAAAACTTCCGTTTTTTTTTTGATTTTTAATACCTGTTATAATTTGTATTAATAATAGTTTAAAATAATCTTGTTCATATACAAAAGTATTTTCATTTAATAAAATATTTCCACCACCTATTATTAAATCATATTTATCTTTTATTTTCGTATCAATTAATACAGATACTTTTTTATTTTTTTCATAAAAATTTAAAAAATCTTTTTCGATATCATTTATTTGAATATTTGTATCTTGTGTTATTTTTAAAAAATGAAATGAATCACTTTTATATTCTTTAGAATATGATTGTCTAAAATAAATCAAACTTTGCATAACAGAACCATCATCAGACATTATTAAATTTTTTGATTCTTTTGTAATATCTGAAACATCAAACATAAAATATAATTCCCATAATTTATAAAAATCTAACGATATTATTTTTGGAATATCACTTTTTATATTTAAAAATTTATTAGTTTCTTTATTGATTGTTTTATCATAATTATCAATATCTATCTCAAATGGATTAACACATAGATAAACTTTTTTTTTATTTTCAAATTGTTTTAATACTTCAACATCTTTTCTAAGTGAATGAATATAATGATGAAACCCATTTGAACATTTTGGATAATCAATTATAGATGCCATTTTAATATCTTCATCTGCTTTATAAATAGATTTTATATTTCCATGCATATTTATAGTAATTGGTAGATATTCGCTAATAACATTATTACCAGTTTTTATCATATATAATATATATAATATAAACGTAATTTAAATCTTTAAATAAATATATAAATTTATAAAAAAAAATATAATGTATATTTATATAAAATGTCAATTGATAGTGAACAAATTGTCGCTACTCTTAGTGGTTTAAATGATTGGTATACTCATACTTTTAAAATTGCTGGGTGGATGATCTTAGCTAAACACAGAAGTAATCAAGATGCTACTCTAACTAATGATAATGAAAAATATCAAAAAAAAGTAGATTCATATGTTGGAGGTATTGCTCGCTTACAAAACCATTTAAGAAAAAGATTACCAAATACAAATGGTACTATTACACGTGATTATCCAATAATGTGGGAAAATCTTGCAACTCTTGCGAGATTTATGAATACTGTAAATTCAAGTGATTTATCAGTAAAAAATGATAATATTGGTGATAATTTAGTTTGTAAACGTAAGACATTACATGATTTACAATGCTGGTATAAACGTATGTTTGAAAAATATGGATGGATAATTTTAAAATCAGAAAATCTAAAAACAAACCAAATGACACAAGATTTAGAAAATTTATGTAAACAAAAAATAGAATTATATGGTAAAACTTTAGAATCATTATTACAAACATTAAATTATAGAAAATTAAAATGTCCTGGTGAAAACTGTGGTGATTTAGACCCAGCAAATGTAGAACAAGATTTAGAATCTATGATGAAAAATGTATCTATTTTACAAGGTTGTTATAATATGCATATTGCTAACGCATTAGGTATGTCATCACCAGTAGTCACACGAACACCGGTAGTTATGTCATCTGTTGCATCGCCAGTAGTTATGCAATCACCAGTAGTTATGCCATCTGTTGCATCGCCTGTAGTTACACGAACACCGGTAGTTATGTCATCTGTTGCATCGCCACCATTAGGTGTGACACAACCATTAGTCACACCATCGCCTGTTACACAATTACCAGTTGAACAATCACCAAGATCTGCATCTGTTAGAAGAACATCACCAAGAACACCATCTGCTAGAACAGCGTCTGACACAATGAGTTTACCAGCAAGATCTCCATCCGCATCTTCTGTAACCTCTGATAGTGAAGGCGCATCAGGTATTATTGGTGTTGTTGAGAATGTTGTCGATGCTGCAGCTGCAGCAATAGTCGGTTTACCTTCACCATCTAAATCACAAAAACAATCACCATTATTATCTCCTACATCCGGAATAGAATCTGAAACAGACACTCCAAGACCTTCCAGAAGATCTTCCAGAAGATCTTCCAGAAGATCTGCTACAAGAACACCAGTAAGCGCGACATCGCCTTATATTCCAAATATACCATCTGATTATGAAGCATCTGCAACATCACCGCTTAATTCTCCAAGAGCACTAATACCAAGAGTATCGCAAAATTTATCTGCAACATCACTTGATTCACCAATAGCACCAACACCAAGAGTACCAACAAATTTATCTGCAACATCACCACTTGATTCACCAAGAGTATCGCAAAATTTATCTGCAACATCACTTGATTCACCAAGAGTACAAACAGCAAGAGTATCACCAAATTTATCTGCAACATCACTTGATTCACCAAGAGTACAAACACCAAGAGTACCACCAAATTTATCTGCAACATCACTTGATTCACCAAGACCACCAACATCAAGAGAATCATTAGTAGGTGGTTCTGAATCATCTGCAAATTACAGATTAATTGCAAATTTATTTAATTAAATTTTTATTTAGGATAGACTAATTTTTAGCCTAAATTTTTAACACTAAAAATAATCTAATTATTTTTTGCCTGAAGTTTTATTATATATTTTTGATATATAATAAAAAATGCCTGAGAAAAAAGGCTAAGGCCTTTTTTTTAACGCAAACTTAAAATAATCTAATTATTTTTTGCCTTAATTTTTTTATTAATAAAAAATTGACGCAAACTTAAAATAATCTAATTATTTTTTGCCTTAATTTTTTTATTAATAAAAAATTGACGCAAACTTAATCTTGCTTTAAAGCAATATTAATTTTGCCTGAGAAAAAAGGCTAATGCCTTTTTTTTGACGCAAACTTAAAATAATCTAATTATTTTTGCCTTAATTTT